>Ga0315308_1000006_pt1 | contig 148166 bp, 137 predicted proteins | sample TDP3_MG_FD_203078 | JGI IMG/M metagenome (GOLD analysis project Ga0315308, IMG submission 203078) | Freshwater sediment microbial communities from Lake Towuti, South Sulawesi, Indonesia - TDP3 | ecosystem: Environmental > Aquatic > Freshwater > Lake > Sediment | place: Indonesia: South...
GCACTATATTTGTCATAGGGTATTACGTCTGTAACTGAAGGCTCACCCACAGTTAGTGTGCCAGTCTTATCGAACACCATGGTTGTTGTCTTGTGGGCGATTTCCAGATGATCTCCACCTTTAATCAAGATGCCATTTTGGGCGCCTTTACTCGTGCCTACCAATAGGGCTGCGGGAGTGGCTATTCCAAGGGCACATGGACAAGCTATTACCGTTACTGATACAAACGCGAGCAGTGAGAATTGCAGTCCGATATTTCCAATGAAAAACCAAGCTAGGGCTGAGCTTAGGGCAATAATGATCACGGCTGGAACAAAGTAGGCTGCTACGCGGTCTGCAAGCTTTTGTATTGGTGCCCTTCCAATCTGAGCCTCTTCGACTAGTTTCACTATCTGTGCTAATGTAGTGTCTTGCCCTACTTTTGTAGCTCTAGCCTTAAGCATGCCGGTTTTGTTTATCGTGCCGCCTATAACCTCGTCATTTGGGTTCTTCTCGACAGGGATGCTTTCTCCCGTGATCATAGATTGATCCACTGAAGAATATCCTTCGATAACCATGCCATCGACCGGAACCTTCTCTCCAGGACGAACTACGAACATATCGCCCACCTCTATCTGTTCGACAGGTATTTCGATTTCTTTTTCACCTCTTATTACATGTGCAAGTCTGGGTTGAAGATCCATGAGTTTTCTTACAGCTTCAGAAGCTCTACCCTTGCTTATGTGCTCAAGAAATCTGCCAGTAAGCACGAGGGTAACTATGACTGCCGCTGTGTCAAAGTATACTCCGCTGAAAGGAAAGAACGAGGAAAAAAATGTAGCAACAGTGCTGTACGCCCAAGCTGCACTTGTACCTAAAGCTATTAACGTGTCCATATTTCCCATCCTGTTCCGAATGGCATCATATGTGCCTCTATAAAATCGCCATCCAAAAACAAATTGAATGGGCGTATCTAGGGTCAGAAGAATATAATTGTTAACAACCATTGGGAAAACACTTACATAAGTTAAAAAAACTATGGGAACGCTTAATATTACTCCCACAATCACAGACATTTTTAACAGTCTAATTTCTACTTCAGGCGCCATAAACTCTCTCATACAAGTCTGACTGCAAAAGTAGTATGTAGTGCCCCTAACGGTGACTTTGTATTCAGCAGTCTTCTCGTCAACGTACATTCCGCAAACGGGATCCTTGGCCATAAACCTTCCCCTCAACCTTTGAGAGGATAAATTCAAGATTATTAAGTATGCGCCCTAACAATCATGTAAGGATGCATGAAACACTACGGAAGAACTTCGGCCAAAAATAGTAGATGACTGGCGCAGAATAGACTCTCAAATTCCAACAGAATACAACAAGGTAAATCCACAGTGGCAAAAACTTCTTGTTAAACAATAACCCTTTCAACTGATCTCACGTCCAGAACTGGAAAGGTTTAATAGCTCAGAAAACCTTGTCCACCAAAAGGCGGACAACATGGTCAAATTAAAAGTTAACCATGCCAAATGTGTTGGAGAGGCAGGTAAAATCTGCGTGGAAATATGTCCAGTTTCAGTTTTCCGAAATGAAAAGGCAGCAAAGCCAGAAGTTGTAAATGAAGAAAGCTGCATCATGTGCAGAACATGCCAAGTTAACTGTCCAAGTCAAGCTATAGAAATCCTAACTTAAACTCTACAAAGTTCTTATCAATTCGCCTTCGCTGTTCGTTATTTCCACCCTTAAATCTTCATTGACTCGTCTTGTGGCGCATTTTATGCAGGGATCATAAGCTCTTATCACCATTTCTATTCTGTTCAAAAGGCCAGGCTTAATTTCGCCATAATGTATGAATTCCATTGCAGCGTCCTTCACGTTAACGTTTATAGCCGCGTTGTTCACTTGAGTCGGTATTATCAACCTCATGTTTTTTAAATGGCCACTTCTAGTTAAGACATACTCGTGGGCAAGTGTTCCCCTAGGGGCTTCAACAACTCCGATACCTCTGCCGCCTTTAGGTTTTACTTTAACTCTAGTGTCAGTCCGCGTTAAGCCCTCGTCTTCTAAAAGTTCTCTAGCTCTTTCACACGCGTACATGAGGTCAATAAGACGGGCGTAGTCAAATAGCAGGGTGGCATACGCCGGACTTCCAAATCTTCTCTTGAACTCTTCCAATTCTTTGTTGGCAAGCTCTGTCGTTGCTCTCTTGTTCACGTTCATTCTGGCTGTGGGACCGACTTGAACTATTCCTTTAGGCCATCCTAAGGCTTTTAAATAAGCAAATTTTGCAAAGGTCCATTCGTAGCTTTTTTCTTCAATATGCTCCATATAATCTTGTGCGGCAAATTCAGACATAGTTTCGCCTTCAAGGTTTATGATTCGGATTTTGCTGTCATAGAATTCTATGGCACTGTCCTTTGTTAAAGCCATGTAATAGGTTCTGCAGTCTCCGGCTTTTCTGAAATCCGCCCAATTTTTCTCAAAAAGCTCCTTTCCAAGCTCAAGAGCTTCCCGCGTGATTGCGCAGGCGTTTTCCGACATCTTAAGCAGTTCTTCTCTTTCCCTTTCTTTGAGTGGATTGATTAAGCCTCCAGGTATTACGGAAACGACGTGGACTTCACGCTTTCCAACTGCATCTAGGATTCGGGTTCCGAATGTTCTCAGCGCTATGGCTTTTTTGCCTATTTCCGGTTTTTCCCGCATAATTTGAAAGATGTTTCGTTTCGATGATTCTTCTTCTAAGGAAAACCAGAAGTCTGGGAGTATTAAGAAAAAGAAGACTAGGGAGTGATTGCTGATTATCTGCGCCATTAGTAGGAGTTCACGAAGTTTTCTGGCGGTTTCTGTTATTTCTGTTCCATATACGCCTTCAATGGCTTTGACAGACGCAATGACGTGAGCTGTTGAGCATACGCCGCATATTCTTGAAATTATGAAGGGAAGCCTTTCCGCCTCCATTTCTTTTAGAAAGTAGTCGAAGCCGCGGATTTCTGTGGCGTAAAAATGGGCATCTGAAACATTTCCAAACGCGTCAAGTACTATTGTGACTTTTCCATGTCCCTCAATTCTTGTTGTAGGCGAAATTGTTATCTCCTTTTTATAGCTCAAATGACCCTCTCCCTCGCTTTGAAACGTTCAAATTTCGAGAAAATGAAAGTATGAAAGATGAAAGGATTGCGATATAGCTCCTTCTTCACCTCACTCTCAGAAATGCCTGTCCTTTTCGAGATTACATTGACAAGAAAAGCATACAAATCCCTTGACCTATACAACAGCGGGTCGGCAGGACCTCTGCAACCGAAGCACGTGAAGCCCGCCCTTGGACATGGCGCGCCGCAGCCTTCACGCGTCAAGGAGCCTAAACAGATGAAACCTTGACTTACTAGACATAGTTGTGGATCCGCTTCCTTCTCATATATTCCATAGAGACGGTCAAGTTTCGCCGGAATTATTTTTCTATAACATTCCGTGCAAACTACACTTTGATGGCGGATCGGGGTTTTTCCGCTCACTATACTTTTTAAACTGTGCACTATTAGGAAGGGCATGGGCGGACACCCTGGAAGGTAATAGTCAACATCAACAAAGTTGCAGACTGGATACATCAAATCCTTCAATTCCGGAAGTTTGCTTGTATCGAGAACGAAGTATTCTTTCTCCAAAAGCTTCTTAACAGACAGAATATTGCCAAGACTTGTTATTCCGCCGTGAGTTGCACATATTCCCAAGGCAACAAGAATTCGAGATTTAGCCCGCACCTCCTTGATTAACTTCTCATCTGCCTCGGTTCTAACTCCACCTTCAACTATTGCCAAGTCAACTTCTGGAACTTCCTTCAAATCAACAAATGTAGGCGAATAAACTATCTCGAAGTCTCCTGAAAGAATCTCCAGCAAAGCGTCACCAGCATTTAAAAAGGAGGATACGCATCCAGCGCAACATGTCAAAGAAATTATGTTAACCTTCACCAATATACCTCGCTTAATTCTTTAGAAACGCTGGCGTTTTTATGAGTTATGCATAACACGCTGAGAGGGTGACAGAGAAATTATTTTCTTCGCTTTTCCACTTGCATAATGTAAGAAGTGTCCGGCGTTGGTAAGTAATGAGTTTCTTTATCCTTTACAAACTGTGTTGCTGATGCTAAAACTTCAACAATCAGATTGCTTATTTCCTGTAACATCAAAGCTGCACGGGTACCGTTAGCAGTTAACACGTAAGATTTTGGTCTCATCCTCGTGAAGACCATCTTTTTTCCTTTAAGTCTTCTTAGATACTTGTATGTTCTTCTCAGCGAAATCATGGTTTTTTCGGCAAGTTTCCGTGCTGAGACGCCTTCTATGGAAATGTTTCCATAAACCCTTCTCTCAGTTGGAGAAAATTTCACATTGTTTGGATCTCTTTTGGTTTTGAAATAGAAGACGTAGTCCTTTTCTTTCGTTGTTTCTATCAGCCCTGCTGTTTGCAGTCGGTTTAAGACTCGCGCAGCACTCTTTGTTGGAATTACGCCTTCAAAATCCTTATGGGTTTTCGGCCCGTTTAGCAGCATACCTAAAGCCGTTTCTTCATAGCATTTGGAGTGAGGTGGCAAAACCTTTTCAATGTCAATAAAATTCTTTGTTGATTCGGCGAGCCGACAGCCAAATACTGTTGCGTGATAGCGGTTCTGATTTTCTTCGACCAATCTAACATGTATTAAGGGAGCTAAGTATTCTTCAGCTATCGTCTGCTGGCTATGGTGATATCCTAATTTTTTCAGCTTTTGTTGAAGGCTAGCTTTTGAATATCGCCCTTTTGAAATCATTTCAAATATTTGAAGGCGTCTCTTGTTTTTTAACGCGTTTAGCAACTTTGTCATAAAATCTGGTCTTGTCATTTTCTCGTATGATTTTCTAAGCTCGTTCTTCAGATTCCAGATTTTGCAACTTGTTACACACGTCATCGGGGTCAGTGGGTTGCAGTTTTTGCAAGTTTCCTCCCATCCTTCAACCACCCATTCTAAGCTTGCTCGCTCCTCTGACTGTTCCAGTGAGTTTGGGTAACTTTCGCTTTTCATGGTTGACCTGACACTTCTGACGTATGTCACGGCGGCCTTGAGGGAGAAAGGAGGGTTTGCTTAGAAGTTAGTTTGCTGCTCTTGGTGCATCATGACATACGTCATAATAGTATGACATACGTCATCCTTATATACTTTTCCACCAAAATAGAGTAAATGGTGCATAGTGGTTTGATAATCCCATGCGAGATCGCTACAAAATCTGTAATACCAGCAGTAAAAGCGTTAATAGCAAGAGAACTCGTGGAAAAGTGCAGTTTAAAACAAGACAAAGTGGCTGAAATCCTAGGAGTATCTCAATCCTCAGTAAGCAAATACACCCGAAAAGTCAGAGGTTACGTAATAAAAATCGACGATATAGAAGAAATAGAACCTCTAATAGGCAAGATGATAGGCTTACTTGTAAGTGGAACATACGAAAGAGCGGAATTTCTGAGAATTTTTTGCCAAACATGCATTAACATAAGGAAAACAAGTGTGATGTGCCAATTCTGTCGGAAGGCAGACAGAAACATCAAAATAGAAGAATGCGGTTTCTGCCTAGCCTACAACCCCAAACTAATTGAGAATAAAGGAGTCAATGTCACATAGGACATGCGCTTGATTAAACTTATTAAAGCCAAAGTAAAACAAGTTTTAGAGGTGAAAAATTGTCTTCGCTTGATGAAAAGGCTGTTCTCGATATCCTGGAAAAAGTGAGCAAAAGCGTTGTTAACATAAGCACAATCAAACTTGTCCATCACGTATTTTATCAGGTGGTTCCAGTGAAGGGAATGGGTTCAGGAACAACAATTGATCCAAAAGGGTACATACTAACCAATAACCATGTTGTTGGGGGAGCTGAAAAAATAGCCGTAACATTATGGAACGGTGAAATCTTGGAAGGAACCCTAGCAGGCTCATGCACCGTACACGACATAGCAGTTGTTAAAGTTGATAGAGAAGGTCTTCCAGCGGCGGAACTCGGAGACTCGGATAAGCTAAGAGTTGGAGAAAGAGTCTATGCCATTGGAAATCCATTTGGTTTAGCGGGCGGCCCATCTGTAACTTCCGGTGTTGTAAGTGCAGTAAAGAGGACAATAGAGTCTGAAAGTGACATGCTAGAAAATCTCGTACAAACTGATGCAGCCATAAATCCAGGCAACAGCGGCGGACCCTTAGTGAATCTTGAAGGAAAAGTTGTTGCAATAAACACAGCCATAGTTCCATTTGCCCAAGGAATAGGGTTTGCCATTCCAATAAACTCTGCCAAAAATTGCACAAACGAAATAATAAAAGGTAGAATCTATGCAAGACCATGGCTAGGAATAATAGGTTTAAGCCTAACTGAAGAAATATCTCGTTACTACGATTTGCCCGTCGAACACGGTGTTCTAGTCACAAAGGTCGCAGAGCGAAGTCCAGCGGAAAATGTTGGAATAGTTGATGGTGACATAATCTTTAGGATGGATGACACAGAAATCTACACAATAGAAGACTTACTTAGAGAAATCCACAGAAGAAAGATCGGAGAAAAAGTGAAAATCTTTGTTCTTCGCAGAGGTAGGGAGTACTACTTTGAAGTTGCCCTGAGCAAAATGCCCTAATTAAAATAAGAAAAACAGATTCGATGGTTTTCAACTAAAACTGAAATAATAGGGAGGGCGGAAAAAATATCTTCGGAGAAAACAGTAAAGACGAAACCTAATCTTTCCATACTAGCCCTAGTTTCTTTTATAACAACTTTTACGATTGCCAGGATATTTACAAGCCTAAATCCAAAAACTATTTGGGAAATCAGCGGCTTTCACATTCACCATTTTTGGTACGGCTTGGCCATGCTTGCGATAGGAGGCTGGCTTGGCATTACCGTTGAGAATGAGCGAATTAATCGCGTGGCAGCAATTCTTTTTGGCGCAGGGGGCGGACTTATAATAGACGAGATAGGGCTGTTGCTTACCCTTAGCGCGCAGGCTTATTGGGCTGAGTTCACCTACACATTTGTGATTGCTTTCTTAGCTTTTGCCTCCATACTGATTTTGTTGAGTAGATACAACAAGATAATACGAACAGAATTCACCCAGTTCTTGCTGAGCAACGCAAGCCTATATTTTGGTGTTTTTCTGGGCGCAGTTTCCATAGCATTCATCTTCGAAACCGACAACGTGATAATCATCACCGTTTCAAGCGTACTTACCATGGTGGCGTGCGTCATTATCTTGGCTTATTTTATTCAACGAATCAGAATGAGACGTTAGAAAAATTGCATAGGCTCTCTGAAATGTTTAAAACTTCTTGACGAAGTATTTAGTTGAGGGCAAGCAAAATGGAAAGTGCTTTAGAATTGGACACTAGTGAGTGGGGACAGGAGATTTTAGACTCTGAAAAATTGACTGTTGTTTACTTTTGGCATGAGCAGTGCCCTTGGTGCATGAGACTCAATCCAATTTTCAACGAGCTTAGCGAGGAATACAGCGGCAAAATCAAATTCGTTAAGCTAAATGTTTTAGATAACCCCAATAACAGGGAAATAGCAGCCCTTTACGGAGTTATGAGCACTCCCACCCTGATGTTCTTCTGCAGCGGAAGACCTATAGGGCAAACAGTAAGCTTCATGCCTAAAGAACAACTCAAAAACATACTAGATGACATGCTTGAAAGACATAAACAATGCATCAAACAAAGCACTGACCTGAGAAGCTACATCGTATGAGCTTTTTCAAAGGTAATTTTGAGATTTTGAAGTCAAGTGTCCAAAAAAGGGCTTCATTCATTCTCCTTTTAATCTTCTAGTCCAGTCAACCAAAGTCTCCAACAACTCTCTTATCTTATCCCTTGTTTTCTTATCTGTAACTCTGCCTTTTTCATCGATTTTCTCATCAGCAGACGCTACAATAACTTCCGGTCTATTGATAGGATACATGTTAAGAGAAACAAGAACTTGTCGAAGATGATATTGCGCCCTTGCACCTCCAAGCATTCCCGGAGACGCGCTCATTATGGCAACCGGTTTGCCTTCAAAAGAGTTATCTCTATAAGGTCTTGAAGCCCAATCAACTGCGTTTTTGAGAACGCCAGGTATGGAGTAGTTATGCTCCGGCGTCGCAATCAATATTGCATCTGCAGCCTTAATCTTTGCCTTGAATTCCCTAACTCTTTTTGGCATTTGATTTTCTAAGTCTTGGTTAAAGGGTGGAATTCCTTCGAAGTCAAAGATTTCGAGTTTTGCATCCTTTGGTACTAATTCCATAGCTGCATGTAATAGGGCTTTATTGTATGAATCTTTCCTTAAACTACCCGCAAAACCTAGGATTTTAACGTGTTTGTTCATAATAAGCGGTATTGTCATTCTAATTTTATATCGATTTCCATATCAAACATTCATATACAATACTGCCATTCTCAGTGGAAAACTATTACCCGTGTTGAATAGTTTACAGAAAGCTTTTACTTTTCTGGAAAAATTATAGTTTGAGGTGATGCGTTTGGATGTTAAGCTTTTGGTTGATAGCAAGGAGATAGACCTTAACGAGTTTGTTGTAAAGGTTTTAGGCGGAACCATAGTGGGAGCCGTGACTTCTCTAAGGGGGATAAAGAAGGACTGGAATAAAATCGAATTAGAAGTGACCCGATAAAAGTTCTAGCCTATCCTACTGCATCTATGTGCATTTCTATTTCAGCAAACATCTCCCTTTTTGCTTTGCATATTGGGCAAATGTATGGTGGTTCTTCGCGGAAGACTACATAGCCGCATTGTTTGCAGTACCACAATTTCAGTTTAATCTCGGACGGTTCTTTAGCAATTGCGGCAGCTGTTTCAGATGGTTTTTCGGTGGGAGTTTCAACACTTACCCTGTAAGCCCTAACTTGTTTCTCCGGGGGTCTGCGCTCTGGAATTGGATGAAGGACGGTTTTGCCTTCGAACACATCTTTTCTCACATAAAGTGCACAGTAGCAGGCTCCGAATTCTGCAACATCGGGGTCCCGATAATCGCATGGACATATTATGTCTCTGTCAAACTCAAACTTTCCAGAGGCAAGTCTACATGGACATGAGGGATAACCGTAACGCTCCTCATTCCGTTTAAGGCCTTCAAGAAGGTCTCTAAGAAAATCGAGGTCAGGGTTCAAGTAATAACCATGGGTTCTTGCATCAGCTTCTGCCCTTTGTCGCACTCTTTCCAAATTTATCAAATTTTTAAGACCTCCCTTATCTTGTCTTTGCGAAAACCTGTTATCAAAATTTTGTCGTCTATGATTATTGTTGGATAGCTGAGACTTCCTCCCCTGTTCGCAATGTCCTTTCTAATCTTTTCCTTATCTTCTTCGTTGCAAAGGTCTACATCAACGTACTCGTATTCAACATCATTGTCTTTCAAAAAATTTTTTGCCAGTTTGCACCATGCGCAGGTGCTTAGTGTGTACAGAAAGACTTTACGCTGGTTGTTTTTCCCCGGAACTTTTACTACTTTCATATTCTCACGTGAAAACTTTTAGAATTAACGCTTCGTATTTAAGCTTCTCTTGCTTTGACGTGTATTACTTCAATCGTTCTTCAAGCCTTTTGTTTACCGTGTCCCAGTTGACAATGTTCCAGAATGCATCGACGAATTTGGCTCTTTCATTTTTGTAATCAATGTAGTATGCATGCTCAAAGACGTCTAGAACCATGAGAATTCTGAACATTGGATAGACATTAGTGTTGTGCTTTTCTACCTGCATTATTATAGGTCGACCAGTTTGCATACAATAGGTTAATGCAGCCCATCCGGACCCTTCAACGCTGACAGCGGCTTGTGTAAACTCCTTTTTGAACCTTTCAAAACTTCCAAATTCCTTAGTTAAGGCATCATCTAAAACTCCACCGGGCTTTCCGCCGCCCTTGCCAACGGGCGCTAAGTTTCCCCAAAACAGTGAGTGCAAGAGGTGTCCTCCTATGTTCCATGACAACTCTTTTAACGTAGATTTAACATCTATGTCAGCGTTTTCTTTCCTTGCTTTATCAAGCTTTTGAAGAATCGCGTTTGCACCGTTAACGTATGCTTGATGATGCTTGCTGTGGTGTATCCTTATTTGTTCCTCAGACATGTGGGGTGCTAAATCTTTATAGTCGTATGGCAGTTTTGGCAAAACATAAAGCTTTGTTGGTTCCATATATATCACAAACAAATCATTTATTTACTCATAAAATGTTATTATGATTTTCGATTCTGTTGGAGGCTTTAAACAAGTTGGAAAAATGGGAATGTACAGTTTGCGGCTACATATATGACCCTGAAATAGGGGACCCTGAACACGACGTAAAGCCTGGAACGCCTTTTGAATCATTGCCTGACGATTGGGTTTGTCCGGTTTGCGGCGCACCTAAGGACCAGTTTGTGAAAAAAGAGTGACAAAGTCAACTTTCACTGTTCTTTCTCTGTTCTCAGGTTGTATTCTATTTTAACTCCTGCTCTATGGTCATCAACATCTGTCCTAAAATCTTTAACCATTTTGGCTGCAGAATGGAGTTTCTGCGCCAAGATTTTCACCTTCAAATAATGAATAAAGAGAAGATTAGCAAGGTTTCTTCAGCTTTTTCTTGCATTTTTCACACCGTTTATTCATGTTTAGGAAAACAAATAAATATTGATGTATGAGAATCGCAATAATGCATCATACCAATCTAATAGAGGATAGTGACAAAATGAGTTTGATTCCAGACGAGCACAAGGAACACATTAGAAGTGAGCTTAACGAAAAAATGGAAAATCCGGTAAAAATCATCATGTTTACTCAGCAGATTGAGTGTCTGTTCTGTGCGCAGAGTAGACAGCTAATCAATGAATTGGCTGGTTTAAATGATAAGATTAGAACTGAGATTTATGATTTTGTTACAGATGCCGAGAAGGCTAAAGAATACGGTGTTGATAAGGTTCCGGCAATAATCATTTTGGGTGAGAAGGATTATGGGATAAGGTTTTATGGGCTACCATACGGTTATGAGTTCCAAACTCTCCTAGAAGACTTAATAAACGTTTCAAGGCGCAGAACAGACGTTTCAGAAGAAACAAAGAAAAAGCTTAGGGAGATTAAAACCCTGGTTCACATTCAAGTTTTCGTAACTTTGACATGCCCATACTGCGCGATAGTTGCAAGCACCGCTCATAAGTTTGCGATGGAAAACGACTTGATAAAGGCTGATGTTATTGAAGGGAGCGAGTTTCCCCATTTAGCCCTCAAGTATGCAGTTATGGGCGTTCCTAAAACTATCATAAACGAGAAAATAGAAATTGTCGGACCGGTTTCTGAGGAAACTTTTTTAGAACACGTGCTGCTTGCCACCCGTTGAAACAATGTTTACAATTGAGTGTTGGATTTGAGCACGCCTAGTAGCAAAGAAATAGTCAGTTTGGTCTTCGTTTACAGCGGGGAATATGCGGAACGAGTGATAAGGAACTTGATAAATGATCCGAGTTTCTGCAAGTCCTGCGGTCTTTATTGTGATTCTTGCAAATACAACGTGTACAGCTATGTCCGCAACATCCGAGCGGCGATGCAGTTACCAAACCCATCTGAACTTCCAGCTTTTATTGACAACCCAGAAAAGTATATGCCTAAGAAGATTCCGAAAGCCGACCTATGTATAGGCTCTGGATTACACAAAGACCTCTTGTTAGAACTGCCATATCATTTACAAAAAGTCCGGATAAAAGGGTTGATTGTACCAATAGAAGACTTCGCGGAAGTTCCATCTGGCCTAAGAAAGCAGATGGAAGAAAGATGCCAAGAATTGGGTCTAGAAAATGTGTTTCCCAAGCCCTTCTGCTCGCTTGAACCAGTAGAAGGCAAACCGATGGTTTCTAGGTTTGTAAATGAACTGAAAGTGGGAAGACCATCGCTGGAAGTTTCAACTGCGAAAAGAGGCAAACATGAAGTTATAGAATCCGCAATTGTTAAGCGAAGCGCCCCATGCGGCTCAACATGGTACATAGCAAGAAAACTCATAGGAGCTGAAACAACAAAGGAAGTCCTCTACGACTCTGTAGCAAAAGCCCACCATAGCTACCCATGCACAGCAACGATGAATGTAGATCCAGAAGTGAAAGAGCCGATACTTCACATTGGAGGTTACATAATACGAGAAGAAGTCGAAAAAGCACTGGAACAGGCTCAAGCTCTAAAATAGTCGGAAGATATCTACATTCTATTTATGCAATATTTTTAAATGACGCTTTAGTGTAGGCTTTTCTATGCACGAATGGGCTTTGGCTGAAGCAGTGATCGCTGCAGCTTCGCAGATAGCTGAAAAAGAAGGATTAAAGGAAGTGGAAGAAGTGAAAATAAAAGTTGGCGAACTGCAGCAGATAGAGCTTGACATACTAGAATTCGCCTTATCACAGCTTAAGCCTGCCAAGTTTAAGCATGCAGAATTCAGCATAGAAGTTGCGAAGGCCGAGCTGAAATGCAGAGTTTGCGGGCACAAATGGTTTTTTGGAAAAGAAAAACTGGATGAAAGCACATCGGAAGCCATACATTTTGTTCCAGAAATCGTCCACACGTACATTAAATGTCCGAAATGCGGCAGTCCAGACTTTGAAATACTAAAAGGACGGGGAGTCTGGCTTGAAAGCATAAAAGGAGTGAAATAATCATGGTTGACCCCCGAATCAGTATAATAGATCAAAGACTCAGAGACGTTCGCAACATAATTGCTGTTTCAAGCGGCAAGGGCGGAGTGGGCAAAAGCCTGGTGGCATCAACGCTAGCATTGATATTAGCTAAGAACGGCTATAGAGTTGGCCTGTTCGACTTAGACTTTACAAGCCCGTCCACACACAGAATTCTGGGCGCCGAAGGCTTACATCCTAAAGAAGAGAAAGGCATAGTTCCGCCGCAGGTTCACGGTTTAAAGTATATGTCAATAGTTTATTATTCAGGCGAACGTGCTTCACCATTAAGAGGCGCAGATGTTTCAAATGCGTTAATAGAACTGCTTTCGGTGACGAAATGGGGCACACTGGATTTTCTCGTCATTGACATGCCGCCGGGAATCGGAGATGCCACGCTTGACTTGATTAGGTTCATTAAAAATGTTGAATTTCTTATTGTTACTACTCCTTCACAGCTTGCCTTCGAAACCGTTCGAAAACTTGTAATTTTGCTAAAGGAATTAAGAATTCCAGTGATAGGTATTGTTGAAAACATGAAAATAAACAAATCAAGCGGCGTACAACAAAAAACTCGAAAGTTAGACGTAGAGTTTCTGGGAGAGATTCCATACGACCCGAATGTTGAAAAAGCCATAGGCAACACAAGAAAGCTCCTAGACACAATACTTGCTAGGAAAGTGGGAGAAATGGCAGAAAAATTATGGCGCAACCAAAAGAATTAACTAGAGTGAGAAAATGAGAGAACTTAAAAATTCGGAGTGGTGGCAGCAAATTGCTTAAGGGCAAAAATATCCGGTTAAGGGTCATGGAGAGGGAAGACGTAGATTTTATAGTGGAATGGTACAACAAGATAGACTCATATGAGTATGACCCTATCACACAGATATCAAAGACAGAAAGGATGAAAGAGTTCGATAATCCTTCACAGTTGTCAATGGTAACTGAACCGGGACGTTTCATCATCGAGAAGAAGGACGGAAAAAAGATAGGATACATCAGGCACTGGTTTGTTCAACCTATTAGACTGATGGAAATCGGCTATCTCATAATTCCCACCGAGAGACGTAAAGGCTACGGAACCGAAGCGGTTCAAATCATTGTGGATTATTTATTTCTTTCCAGAGACATCGCCCGAATACAAGCCATGACTAACGTAAGAAACGAAGCATCGCAAAAAGTTTTAGAAAAAGTAGGCTTCAAAAAAGAGGGGACTGTTCGAAAATCAGCCTTCGTAAGGGGAGAGTGGGCTAACGCCTTTCTTTATAGTATTCTCCGAGAAGAATGGAAAGAACCAAAAATACTAACAAAAACAGCCTCACAAAGTTAGAAAGAACCAACCTATCTCTGTAATATTATGCGGTTGCACATTTTGTTTTTCTGTAGACTATGACTGCTAATACGGTTGCTGTCATTAACAGTGGCAGAATCAGCCGAGAATGAAATTCTGGGACTACACATATTTCATGGGCCGTGTTTTCATAGGCGAAGTATATCCATCTGTAAGTGCCATTGTCGTATAATGTGTAGTTATTGTAAAGGACCGAAGTCAGTCCGTTGTCAATTATGACTGCTATGTTGCTCACATTCATTAATGTGTGTGGAACGCAGATTCTACAGAAACCATGGGTTTGGGTTGTTGACGAGTTAGAGACGTAGATCTTGACCGTACTGTTGGACTCGAAATACTGGAAACCTTCTACGGTGGAGTTGGAGATGACATCCACGCAATAACCTAAAGAAGTGTTGAAACTAAAGAACAAGCCCATAAGCGGATAGTTGTCAATGTCGTTTCCATGTATTAAATATGCTGTGTCGCCTATTGCATCAAGGTTTGAATCAAAACCAGCATAACCGCTCCAATAGTTACCGCCTAAAGGATATCCGCTATCCCAGACACTCTTCGAGTCAAATGTATCGATTTGACACGTGTTGTCTATGAAATTGTTATGATGAAAAGTATTGTTTAAAGATCCTTGTAGCCAAACACCAAATTCGTTTTTTGTCACATTATTTCCAGAAATCTCGTTGTAGGACGACCAGCATACGCAGATACCCTTATAGTTGTTTGTTATAGTGTTATTTGTTATATACGAATCCCGTGTGTAGGCCAGTAACAGACCTTGCATATTGTCTGTCACAGTTATATTTCTCACGGTCATTTCTGTGCAGTTTACAAGAGCAACGTAGCTTGCGTCTAAAGGAACCAATTCCCTGTGCCTGTTCACCCAGTAGTATACAGGCTTGCCGTCCACGAGGTTTGAAACATCAATATAATGTAAGAAGTGCTGCATTTCATAGCCCTCAACATCAAAGTTGTATCTGTTACTATTCATCACATTGCCTGAAATCGTGTTATTCGTCGACGCGAAAATGTAGATGGCATAATAATTGTTTGACATGTTGTTTCCGGAAATTGTGTTGCTGGATGGATACAAGAAGCTATAGACGCCCCAATGGTTGTCTATAATGTTGTTGCCAATTATGACATTGTTGTTTGATAACTCAGAGAAATAAATGCCAAAACTGTTGCTAGTTATGTTGTTTCCAGAGACTATGTTGTTGTTAGGCGACTCAAAGAAATGGACGGCATGCAGGTTGTCTGTTATGTTGTTCCCGGAAACAATGTTGTTAAACGATACGCCGAGACAAACGCCATAGTCTCTGTTTGCTATGTTGTTCCCAGAAACAATGCAGTTAGACGAATTCGAAAGATAGATGCCGTCACGGTTGCCTACTATATTATTTCCAGAGATATTGGCGGCGCAAGACGAGTTTACCCAGACTCCCCAATAGTTGTTTATTACATTGTTTCCCAAAAGGCTGTGGTTGGAAGAGTCAGTTATGTAAACACCACAGATAAACCCTTGGACGTTTGTGTTTTGGATAGTCACATTGGTTACGCTGCCTAGGCTGAAGCCGTTTCCATTCCCGGACCCTTGAAGCGCGGATCCGTTTCCGTCAATTGTTGTGTTGCTCTTCTCGATCACGATCGGATTATAAACGTCCCCTGTGAAGGTGTAGGTGACATTGTCGCCAGTGTGGATTAGTGGTGTTGGAGGTTCAACTGCCCCGTTAGCTCTGATATAGATTGTTCCGCTCGCTTTCACCATGTTGATTCTTGGGAAAGAAAACAGCATAGAATATACGACAAGCAATAGAGTCAACATATATATGGACCTCTCCATATTCAAAACCAATAAAACATTCTTTAGCCCAATTCTTATCGTTGCCGATGAAACACTCAATTATGTTTTAGATAACTATGATCCTTTAGACTTTTGACCTAGGCGTCATATTTTGATTCACGGATTATCAACAACCTAATAGGCTAACGTTATTGAACGAAAATATACATGTACAAACAAATAAATGATAACTAAAGTTAAGAAGGATTAGTCCTTGTCGTCTATCAGAGCCGTAATCTTTGACTTCATCGGCACATTAGCAAATGTAAAAAATTACAGTTTAGAAACCTCAAAAATGAAACTGTATAAGGGTATCATGGAAGCAGGCTTCGATGTTGGCGTTGAAAGCTTTTTAGAAGCTTACAGCCAAATGCGTGAGAAATACCGTGTTATACGCTATCAGAAATTGATTGAGGTGACAAACGCTGTTTGGATTTCAGAAGCCCTAAACAATTTGGGTGTCAAGACAAATCCGGAAGATACGCGCATAAAAACAGCTGTAAACGTCTTCTTTGAAGACTACTTGAACTCATTCGAGCTTAGACCTTGCGTGAGAAAATTGCTAAAGAAGGTTTCGACGGAGCATAAGCTAGGCTTGGTTTCAAACTTCACGTACGCGCCAGTGATTTACGCGGGACTCAGAAACTTGGGAATAAACCAGTTTTTCAACGCTGTTTTGGTTTCGGAAGATGTCGGCTGGCGCAAACCCCACATAAAAATGTTTGAAGAAGCTCTGAGAAGACTTGGAGTGACGATGCAAGAAACAGTTTTCGTTGGAGACAGTCCCTTGGAAGACATAGAAGGAGCAAGGGAAGCTGGGATGAAGACGATTTTTGTCATTTCGCAATTTTATTCGCTTGAAAAATTGCATGAAAGTCAACAAAAACCAGATTTTGCTGTAAAAAATATTTGCATGTTATACAAAAAATTCTCAAATTTTTTATGCATAACGCACGAAAATAGGTAGCTGCAAACATTATTAGAGACCAACTAATGAATCATTCGAAATACATCTAACCGCAGATGTAGAGAATACTTTTTAAACCCCGCAAGCGGAAGCTAATACTTCACGATCATGGCTTAATAGGAGGTGCAACGATTATCGTAAAAAAGGTGGTGATTGAGGTTTTGCTTGTGGAAGAAAGCACTGAAAGAACCAACAAAGATATTGAGAAAGAGATTTGCGATGAGCTTTCAGAAAACTTACACGTAATTCCATGGGCAGCAAAGATAGAAAAAACAAAAGTCACAGAAAATTAGATCATCAAAAATTTTTTCCCCGGAAGATGGGTCTAATTTTCCTCTCTCTGCGAAAGGCGCTTCTGTTTTATTAGATTTTGGTCGCACTGGTTTATCCCCTTTAACTTAAACAGAACACCTTGAACCATCAGAAATTCCATGCGAGAACCCAAAGTTCAATCATATATAAGGGAGGGGCTAGTCATCCTAAGAGAAGAAGAGAATAGACGCGTTCATCGCGAAGAACGATAGGGGTGGGATCCGCATTGCAAATCAAGCTAATGAGGATACTTTTTTCGGGAAAGAAAGTTCTTGGTGCGGTCGCCGGGATTTGAACCCGGGTCGTCAGCGTGGCAGGCTGATGTCCTAGACCAGGCTAGACTACGACCGCTTGTACTTTCGTTGATTAAAGAAGGATTTGAGCTTTTTGGGTTCATCGGTGGGTAATTGAGTCAAAGTTTCTTCAAAGCCATCCCTAGGATTACACAGAACAAACCAGCTAAGAAGAACGGTGCAAAAAGCCAAACAAACGGATGGTTTACTTCCGTATGTAGATTGTAATGCATTGGATTCAACTTTATGGGCGGCGCAAAAAGCCCCGGTAATAGTTTCTCAGCGAGATACATTCTTCCAATTTCAACGACCAAGAACGAAACAAATGATCCAGCGAAGAAGAAGATTGAAGCCAAAATCAGAAACGAACTCAGTTTTCTCTTCTTTGAAAAGTTTGAGGTAAAAAGTCCAAATTTAACTAAAAACCCATTCCTATCAAAGTCACGCCCCAGAAAATACCTAGGACTGAAGTTGAGGACGTACCTAGAGAATAACACAGAATACCTGTCAAGAAAGAGATAACTCCAGCCGCGATTATAATGGGACCAAAGTTTTCCTCTAGAAAAATGAGTAGTTCATCTGAGGTTTCAAAACTCGGGCACATTTTCACTTAGAAGAGGAGAACGCATTCATATAAGGCTGCCGAACCCCTAAGGCTTCTTAAAAGTTTCTTTGACTAGCAAAGGAAAGGATTAAGAGCACGCCGACTCATCCTAGCTTTTCTATAAATCAAAAGTATGAACTAGAAAGGGAGCGCGACACTTGGGACTAGTGGACCCAGCAATTTCAATCATTGTCGCTCTTGGTTTTCTAGTAGCCTTACTTTACAAACGCGTAAATCTTGGAATAACCCTAAACGCAACAGCTCTGCTTTTGGCATTGCTCGCACTCGAGTGGACAAAGATTCCAGTAATAGTCTACGAAACGACCGTTGACCCACCCACAATTTCAGTTGTGCTCGCAACGTTCGGAATAATGTTGCTAAGCCAACTCTACAAAGAAACAGGGATAATTAACAAGCTAAGCGAAAGCATAGGCAACATAATCAAAAACCCCAAAGTCGTTCTAAGCGTGTTGCCGGCAGTCATAGGACTTCTTCCAGTCGCAGGCGGAGCATTAATGTCAGCGCCCCTTGTGGACATGGAAGCTGAAAAACTCAAGCTAAAACCAGACAGAAAGGCATACGTAAACCTCTGGTTCAGACACACTGTCTTTCCTGTCTATCCCTTAAGCCTACCTATAATTACAACTGCCCTACTTACGGGTGTAGCCATACCCTTGATAATTTTGCGTCAGATTCCGGTGGTTCTTATCATGATTATCGTTGGGTTTATAATCGGTTTTTGGAAAATCCCAAAGTTCAAAAATGAGGAAAAAATTGACAAAAAGCATAAGCTAAACTCGAACTTCAAAGATTTTCTTATTGCTTTTTGCCCCATTCTGGCAACGATAGTTGTTACCGTAGCCTTGGACTTGGTAGGTTTGGGTTTATCTCAGCATGGCCTAGATGTGGTGATAGCAATTTTGGTGGGACTAGCAATTTTAATCGTTATTTTTAGACCAACCTTCACGATTTTCCAAAAGCCCTTCAAAAGTTGGGGAATTTACGGAATAACATTCGCAGCCTACGGTGCGTTCTTGTTGAGAAACGTAATGATTGCTCCGGAAATCTCCCAAGTTTTTTCCGCGCTTGTCACCAACGGAGGGGCCAACAGCATTTTGTTGTTAACAGCAGTCCCGGCTGCTCTGGGACTTTTGACCGGCTCGCCTGCCGGCGGGGTTGCCGTAAGTGTTCCCATACTTTGCGGAAAAACGTTTGTTGCGCCTAGCGTGGCAGCATTGATTTACATAAGTGCTTATCTTGGGTACACGATTGCGCCAACACACTTGTGTTTCACGTTTACTGCCGAGTATTTTAAATGCACATTGGGCAAGATTTACAAGTACGTGATTCCTTCATTTCTAATAACGTTCCTAATGGCGCTACTTGTTTATTTCTTATTTTATTAGTGAAATTCTAAAATAGTGCCGAGGGGCCAAGTCTGAACAAAGGACAAGTGGAGATATCTCCCGCAACTCCTCTTTTTTCTACGCGCGGATTAACCATGAGCTGTTGTGCCTCTAGTTAGCAACCAAGTCTTGAACAATACGGAGAGTGCTATTTTTTCCAACTCTCAACTGTTTTTCTCCTCTGAACGCGGATATGTTTGCGTTCTCGATTTGAACTGTGTCTCCTACAGATATGGAACTTATTTGCTCGTTCCATAGGCACAATTTGATCTTTCCAGTTTCGTCCGATATTAACGCATTAGCGACGCTGGCGTAATTTCCAAATCTTGTAACGACAAGCGTAGGCTTTGTAATTTCCAAGACCTCAGCTTTCAGATTGACCCTTTTCATTCCTATTCGTAAATCTTTGATCTGAAGCAACTCGGCCCTTCTATCCTTTTTGATTGGATGTCTGCCGAGCACATCGGCTTTTCTGGCATCTTTGATTGGATTATGATGCCCTAACAGAAACTCTTCAGGTATCGGAAATTGCGCGACCACTCTTGGACCGCTTGTTATTAGAAGGACTATTCTGTTCTTTTGTTTGTCCCGGCATTCGATTAAAAGGTTTCCGCATGTTGATTTTCGATTTTTTCCGGCTAAAATCAATGCGTCGAAAAACTTGTCTGCGTCAACTTCATATTTTATTGAAAGAAAGGCGAGGTATTCACTAGGTGACGTTCTGTTTCGCATAGTTATCCTACCCTTTTATGAGTGTTATTTCCATTTTTGAAACCATTCTTGACCTGCTTTCGCTTCCTCTAGGCAGCATTTCTCCTGTGCCTATGGATACTTTGCTTGTTTGCAGTCTGTTTATTTTATGAACTTCGTTGGGTGTCTTTTGAACCTCTTCTTGCAGGTCACGCTACAAAAATGATAGGTTTCGCCATCGTAGGTGATTTTGAACTTGGCTGTCTTTTCGTCCAGAATCGTGCCGCAGACCGGATCTTTAGGCATTATGTTAGTCTTAACCTCATCCAAGAGTGTGCATTCTGCTTATTATGGTTAGTGGTGAAGAAAGAAGGTTTATGAAACTAAGTAAAGACATCAGCTTATAGTAGTCGTTGGCATGTCAATGCAAGACGCTGCGTTTAGATTGGTACGTTGGGAAGTATACGAAAAGTCACCTTATTTCTTCTATTGTTGTTTTTGTCAAGTCCTTTATATTGCTGAACTCTAATAGCTCTCCATAACCCACAAGCGTTATGGCTGTTCCCTCGCGTCCCATTCTGGCGGTTCGGCCGATTCTGTGGAAATACACTAAGGCGTCGAGTGGAACATGGTAATTTACTATGTGAGTTATTCCCTGAATATCCAAACCTCTTGCAGCAACGTCGGTCGCAACAAGCAACCTCAGCTTTCCTTTTCTGAAAGAGTTAATGATGAGATCCCTTTGTGGCTGAGTGAAGCCGGCATGCAGCGCTCTTGCATCATACCCTCTGTTTCTCAACTTGTCTGCTAAGATGCTTGTGTCCGTGCGTGTCTTGCAAAATATTATAGCTCGGTTTATGTGGTTCTCGTCCAAAATCTCACACAGGATCTCAAATTTGTTGTGAGGGTTTACGACCATGTAATACTGGTTCATCTGCGTAAGGGCTATTTCGTCCTTGCTCACAAGTATCTTTTCAGGATTCTTCATGTATCTGCTGCATATTTTCATTACTGACTGGTCTATTGTCGCTGAGAAAAGGCTGGTTTGCCTGTTCGACGGTAGTTTTGAAATTATGTATTCAATATCATCTATAAATCCCATGTCAAGCATTCTATCAGCCTCGTCGAGAACGAGTACCTTTACGGATGCAAGATCTAAGATGCGTCTCTCAAGCAGGTCAATTATACGGCCTGGCGTGCCCACAACAATCTGGACGCCGCCTTCTAACTCCTGTATTTGCCTTCTGAGGGGTTCCCCACCATAGATGGGCAAGACTTTTAGCCTCGCATACTTCGCAAATCGGCCGATGTGCTCTGCAACTTGCACAGCAAGTTCACGAGTTGGCACTAAGACTAAACCTTGAACATTGTTGACTTTTGGGTCTATCCTTTCAACCATCGGAATTCCGAAAGCCGCAGTCTTGCCTGTTCCGGTTTGTGCTTGCCCAATAACATCTTTACCTTCAAGTAATGGAGTTATAGCTTGAGCTTGAATTGGAAAAAGGTTGTTGAACCCAAGGTCTTCAATTCCTTTCATAACTTCTACGCTCAGTGGCAAGTCTTTAAAGTACTGTATTTGCATATGTTTCATCTCTCCTGCCACAAAAATTGCACATGCATTTTCCAAAAGCTTTCAAAAGCTTCGTTATTACATGAATTAATGTGACGACTCAACTAAACACCACCCCTCCTATAAAAAGGTTTAGCAGCCATTAAGAAGAAAGAATGAGGTCAAGCCGAATCTAGCATTATTTCTACGAAGGCTAATGTCACACGTGGCTGGTGCGGGAATTTGAAACGGCGACAAATGGAGATATCACATCACAAACCCCTTTTTTCTACTTCTACTCGAAGCGCTTGCAAAGAGGAAAAGATATTTTATTTGGTTTATGTTATCGGCGTAATTAGAAAATGACTCGCAAGAAAAAAGAGCTTAAGGATCATCTTTTGGAAGAAATAGAGAAATCTGGCTTTCCACCCTGCAGGACTCGCAAAATGTCGCAGGTCTGTCCGTAGTGCCGAGGGCCGGGTTTGAACCGGCGACAACCCGGTCTTCAGCCGGGCGCTCTCCCAGGCTGAGCTACCTCGGCGACACTGGCAATTCAAAAAGGGGCAAGTGCGTTTTTAAGTTTTCTGAACAAATCACCGGAAAAGGTAGGGTGCAAGTTCTTTGTTTCTCGCCTACCAAGAGGAGAAGGGAGAAAGGAGAAGCATTTGTTAGCTTCCGAACTTACACCCCAAGTGCAATCATCTGCGGTGGTAGAAAAATCTTATGGAACATTGTTTCAGTCCCTGTTGGATTCCGAATCACGACCCATGATACATCGAGAGGGGAAACACACCTTAAAAACCAAGAGTAGAGTAGAAGACTGCAGAGGAATTGAACATGAAAAGAAAAAAGGCGTTCATAACGGTTGAGTTACTTGACCAAAGCATCACGGAAAACGATGAAAAAATAGCACGAGAACTGCTTGAATGGTTCAGAGAAGATGCGATTTCTATGCCTTGGGTCAAAGAAGTGAAGGACATAACTGTGAAAGACCCTTAAACGCTTAAAATCGCACATAATGAACCAGAATATAACCAACAAACGCGAACAGCAAAAAGCATAAAACCAGTAAAACCCTGTCAATCTTAGTTTGTTCTTCAGAGTCTCCATCATTTCCTAAGCTGTTCAAGCTCATCCATCCGTTTCTTTGTTCAGAAGTTTTAGGGCAAAGATTTTATGAAACGGAAATAAGTATTTCAAATCCTACAATAAACATTATGAGAGTTAAAGAAAAACCAGAATGTGAGATTAGATGGGCCTGTAGTCTAGTCGGTTAGGACGTCGCCCTCACGCGGCGAAGGTCGCCGGTTCAAATCCGGCCGGGCCCATTAAGTGTCTTTTTGTTGTACATGTCTACGAAAAGGTTTATTATTTATTAATATTTGATATATAGTCCAGAAAAGGTGACGCTATGCGAAAAAATGTCAGTTCATTGAAGCTAGACGCGAAAGACTATTCACATCAAGAAAGCCAAACTGGTTTTGCTTGTGTTACCTGTGGAGAGGCATTTCACAAACCAATTCTGGCAACAGTTTCATCCAGCGGCCACGCAGAAAAGTACTATGCATGTCCCCGCTGCATGGTTAAGATCCGAGATGCAGAAGCACAAAAAAGAGGAGGAGAAAAAGAAACTCTAACTCTCACAGAAGAAGCCAAGAAACCGAAGGTTGTATCTGAGCACAGCTCAAAGTGCGACCATTTTCTTGGATATTTGAAAAAGCGTTCGAAGGATGTGCCGATTCCTGAAGAGTGTTTAACATGCGACAGAATGATTGAGTGTCTACTTCATTAAAAATTGTAATAACCTTAACAACTTAAAGCATTTCACTGCTACTTCTAGCACGAAAAGGCACCTGATTTACAACTTCAACTTTTGAGTCTGCCTATCACATTTTTGAAATTGACAGTCTGTGATTTCAGTCGATTTTGTCATTGATTTTTTGCATTGAGATACGTTATTCCGTTTTCTTTTTCGGCGTCAACACCTTCAACATAACCATGATTATTTATTAAACAGTTATAGCCTCAGACGTTGGTGATTCCATCACGTATCCTAGAAGTTTGCTTTTAATTATGGAAGCAAAAATTTGGATAATGAATATAGTCAGATTGAACAGAAAGACGGCCACTAGCCAAGCCCCAGCTCCTGTTGATGCACTAACCTGAAGTATTAAACCTATAAATTGGGTGAAAAGAGATAGCAGTGAGGACCAAATATAGGGCAACATTACAGAGAATGTTATAAAAGTGATTGTTAAGCCAAGGTAATAATTGCTCAGTTTTGGCACCAGTCTTTTCATTATTTGAAAAACTCTTAAGTCACCAACTCCTAAGTTGCTTCTTCCTTCAACAGCCTTAACAAAACTCCTAGAGTTCTGATACACCTCGGGCGCGTCTTCCATCACTATCAGATTCAATCCGATAAGAATCATGAAGAGGCTTAACATAAGACCTGCCTCAACAAGTATCAACAAAGCCAAAGCAAAGCCTAAACTGGCAAAGGACACGAGGAAAGGAAAAACAGACAAGAAACTATGAATGATTTTCCTCTTTTCGGCATAGGGGTTGAAAACAATAAACGTCTTGTTAAAAACGTTGGCTGACAAGTTCTTTGGAAGACCATTTAACGCCTTAGATTTTAAACGGAAAAAAATTGATAAGGTTAAAGCTGAACAACCCATTGCGAACAAGGTCAAACACGAGTAAAAAACATACGGTTCCATCAGTAGACTTGCCTTCATAAATAATCTGATTTAAAGTTTTATTAATGCTTAACGCAAACTTGTGACTCAATTCGCTTAATTCTTCGGCACAAATGCCAGTAAATTCTCAGGTGCAAGTTATTTGCCATAAAGAGAAAGGGATAATTATTTATCCTAAACTTTATCATTAGCGAGGGTTGGCAACGTTTGTTCCCGATAAGAGATTTGAACCGATCCTTAACCAGTCCACACGTAAACCGCCTAGTATTAACCGCAAACATCATTGTTTTCACAGTTTTCTGGCTTTCTAGTCTGAACATTTTATTGGACATTAGATTTGCAAGTGACATGGAACAAAAATTTGTCATGATTCCAAACGATATAGTTCATGGACAGCGGCTTTACACACTTTTTACATCAATGTTTATGCATGATCCATCAAGTTTTGAGGGGGGATTGATCCATCTGTTTAGCAACATGCTTTACCTGTACATTTTTGGAGATAACATTGAAGACACTTTTGGACATGCTGGTTACCTAGTCTTTTATGTTGTTTGCGGATTAGCCGCCTCCTTTGCACACATAATGAGCCTCACTTACCCCTCAGATTTTGCTGCAGGCGTTGTTGGAGCTTCAGGGGCAATTTCCGGAGTGTTAGGTGCCTATATTGTGCTTTACCCAAAATCAAGGATCCTCACAGTGGTTTTTTACGGATTGCCAATAATAGTACCGATACCAGCAATTATCTTTCTAGGTTTCTGGTTTATAATGCAGTGGTTTTACGGATTTTTTGACATTGCAGGCGGGGTTGCTTATTGGGCGCATGTAGGGGGTTTCATAGCGGGAATAATTTTAGCTTTAATTTTTGGGCTGAAGAGGAAAAAAGCTCGAGAAGCACGTTTCCGGTTATAGTTGAGTTGATCTTAGGGGTCTGTCCGTCATGAGTTCTTCATCTGCATAAATCAGACTGGGACGGCTACATCATCCCCCATATTGTAAAAGGTTCTTCACTTTTAAATGGATTACTATTCAAAGCAGGGTTTTCGAAAGCTTAGTTTCTTCCTTTGAATTGGTTTTGGGCATGTTCTCTGTTGTTTCAAGGTGCGGTAGCTCGTAGGATTATCGTGGGAGCCTTACTTGCATTTAGGTATGGAACTAGTCTTTTTTCAATCTCGAAAAACAACTGAGGGTTTCTTTTCATCACTTCAATAATCGCTCTGTCACCTTCTAACAGTAGCTTCATCAGCAACCCATCGCCGACCACTTGCACTTCCGTAAAACCACTTTTCTTGAACATTGTGTACAGTTCTTTGGCTGTGGGCCAGTGGGTTGGGGTGCTTTGCCTTATTTCAAGGGTTTCTTCCTTAACCTTTTGAAGAGAATATCTCCATACTTTGTAGTCTTTTTCCCTAAACTCGCGGTCGCTCACAACCTTCTTGACGATCTTACAGTTTGGATCTAGAATGTATGAGACGGCTCTACGATTTCGCTTGGTTGTGAACGTCTCAACAAGGTAAGCGATTTTTCCGTCAGGCGTCCTTTGAAAGCTGGTTGAGATTACGGTACCCGGCGTCCAATCGACACGATTGTCCATTTCCAAAACTATAACTCCTTTAGGTTTCATAACCCTCTTTAACTCTTGAACGGTGCCTTTCAGAGGAACCATAAAACAAAATACGTCCCCTCTCGATATCAAGGCCTCAAAACATGAAGCCTTAAAGGGCAAATATCGTCCGTCACAAACTAGGAAGGATATCTTTTGGCCTAACCCTCTATTAATCGCGTTCTTTCTTGCCACTTTGATCATGTCCTTCAAAAGGTCCACGCCAATAATCCATTCTGCCTCCCCTTCCTCTGCCAGAAAAAAGGTAGAGCCACCACTGCCACAACCAAGATCAAGCAAAAGCTTTTTGTCTCCAACATAATCCAAAAAGACAAGGTTAGCTACACCATACTTCCAAAAATTCGGATGATCTGGATTGCTTATTTTTCTGTCCCATTCTAGACCGCGATATGGAGGAAACCTTTCCTTTTTTATCCTTGATAAAGGCCTCATGGTACTCCATCACCATTGTGAGAGAATGCTACGTAGTATCAGCAGCATGGTGTTTCATTTTCTTGTAGAGAGCCCTTATCGTCCCTGAAACTTTTATAACATGTATGGCTGCTGGTTTATCCTGTATTTTTGTTATGGACGCTAATGCTGCACGAACCATTTCAACCGCCGTACGCAGCGTACGTACAACAGCCATTCCCTTTTCACCATCATAATCAATAAGTGCTAGACCGGACCGACTTGCACCATATTCTCCATAAAGCCTTAAAAGAGCATTCCAAACGGCATCAATGAATTCCTTTGAGCTAACCATTTCATTAGAGTCTATTTTTAATGCTAGATAGCGGCGTTTTGTCCTTTTTAGCAATCTTTTCCTCTCCGAACTATGCGTATTCCTGGCGCAACAAAGTTTGGGCTAAGTTTTTGCCTGTTTCTTTTGACGATTGACAAGGGATTTTTGGAAACTGCTTCTATTGCGGAAGTCTTTTCTAAGTCGAAAAGAGAAGCTAAGGCGGCTAAGTCTCTTGGCTTTCGCACGAGCAGTTCACTTGAAACTCCGCTTGATATAACAATTGGAACTTCGAATTCTTTGGCGATTGTTGTTTCCCTTCGCAAGCTTGACAGATGCTTAGTTCTCGGTGATCCCTCGAGAGTAAGCAAATGTTTCATGTCTATTTCAAGAGAAGCTGAACCTTTTGAAGCCAATTCAGCTTCTGCTTTATCAAAGAATCTCCTTCGGAAATCCAGTGAAGTAAAGTTTAGAAGGTCTACACGACGGTCCTTTGCTGCTTGCCTTGCCACACTCTTAGATTCGCACATCACAGCGATTATCTCAAATCTTCTCCTAAGCTTTCTTAAACTGTTAATCAGATCTTTGGGTGTTTTGGGTTTTAAGTCGACGCGGGATGCAAAATCCACATCGGCTTCTTTACAAAGCTTTTGCAACCACCTAATTTTTTCCTCGGCGAAGTTTGATAAAAGTGACATTGCTATTAGGCGGTATCCAAGTTCTGAGGCTCTTCTTGTCATGCGTGCAACTTGCTCAGTGTCTGTTAGATTTGGGCACAAATGTAGGTCTGCGTAGATTCTTTTCATGGAAGCATCCCAAATTTCTTGCAAACGTTCAGTATTTCTTCAGAGTTGGATTTTTTGAAGTGTATGCGGAAATGTATTGAATCTGTCGGGCAGAGTTTAAGTTCATTTAGGTAGGCAGATTGCTTATCAAGTCTGATGTAGAGATTTCCTTTATCTAAGTGTTGTCTGATTTCGTTCACTAACAGTTCTTTATCTAAAGAGTTCAAACTTAAAGATAGCTTCTCAAAAACTGCTTGGGCGGCGTTTTTCTCTTTGATTCTTGCTTCGAAAAGAATTATTGGATTTCTATGATGACCACGTAAATTGGTTTTCTTGAAAACAATATTGTCGATTAATTCTGTTGGAAGAGTGTTGCGTACTGCGTTCAGAACTTTGTCTACGTCCTCGGTTGAGTGGGCAAATAGGCGTATGTCAATATAAGTTATTGGAATTTTAGAAGACAAAACCGTGTCACACACTTTGAATTAACGCTGATTTAACTTTTAGACTTTCTCCTCTTCTTAGATTTGGATGCAACCTTCTTGCTTTCAAAAAATGCTTTGATGACATCAACATTCTTTTCGTGAACGGTTCTTCTCCTCGAATCAACAGGAATGCTAAGTTTCAAGGCTTCTTTTAAGCTTAGTCCAGCCCCTTTCAGTTCTTCTCGACTGAAGCCTCTTCCAGAACGCTGCTTTCCTTCCCTTTTGAATACTATTGGCTTGACCGCTGTCATGGACGCTATTTTTCTCCTTTGGCTGCCTTTCTGCTTGGTCTAAGTTTCTCCGCTCCGCGTCCTTTAATTCTTAAGCCTCTAACTTTTTTGCCTGCGCTTGTTAACCCTCTGAAAACTCTTCTGTGATGTTGTTTTTGGCATATCCAGTTGATGTCTTTGTCAGCCTTTATCGCTGGGTGACAGGGGTCGACCATCACGATTTCGAACCATTTCGAACGACCGTCTTCTCCTACCCAGTAAGAGTTTAGAACTTCAAGGTTCGGAAAATTTCTCGCAGCTCTTTCCTCAGCGATGAGTCTTAGGCTTTTAGCTGGCTTAAACTTTTTGACACCCATTCTTTTTGGTCTTCTTCCAGACCTCGGCCTCTGCTTTCTTAATCCTCCTCTTCTAACACGCACGCGAACCATTACGAAACCTTGTTTTGCCCTATAACCTAATTTTCTTGCCTTGTCTAAGCGTGTTGGCTTTTCTATGCGGACTATTGTTGATTCCCTACGCCATTCTATTAATCTTTGGCGCATTAACTCGTCCACATAGGATTTTTCTGGTTTCGCCCAAGCCTCAGCAATATATTTGTATGCCATTTTTCAATTCACGTTCCTCAGTTACGGTTTAGCCTATAAGGCCACATTCCAGCGGACTCCTAATCCGCCAGCAGCTTTAATTGTTAGCATCATGCAGCAAAATAAACCTTTCCAGAATACGTATAGTTCCGCAGACTCTCTAGCCGCTCTTATATATGGGTTCGACTTCAATCTTGGATTCGCGTATGAAAATTTGGATTCGAAATTTTCGAGTGTAATAACGGTTTAATAGCTAATGTGACTAGATTTAAAGTGGAGAAGGTTTAATGTCATCTCTTGAACACTTGCAGAATGGCAGATATGCCATTTTGAAGAAGCTCGGCGAGGGCGGGAAGGGCGTTGTCTACAAGGCCAGAGATACCGTATTGAATCGTGTTGTTGCGATTAAAATGCTTAAAAGTACAGTTTTGAGTGAAGAGGCATATTCGCGCTTTATACGCGAGGCGCAGGCGGTGGGAAAACTTAACCATCCGAATATTGTTTCCATTCATGACATTAGCAAGGATGGTGAAAAACAGTTTTTCGTCTTCGAATTTGTTGATGGAATGAGCTTGCGCGAGCTCATGAGAACATATCCAGAAGGCAAATGCGACGTACAAACCGTCCTAAGAATCAGCATAGATGTTTGCAATGCCCTTCATTACGCACACTCTCAGGGCGTTCTGCATCGAGATATTAAACCTGAAAACATACTGACTACCCAAGAAGGCATTGCGAAACTGATGGATTTTGGTTTGGCTAAAATGCTGGGTCAGCCCAGCATCACGCAGGAAGGAATAATTGTGGGCACAGTTGCTTATGTGGCTCCAGAAATAGCGTTAGGAAAAGGCGCTGACGCCAGATCTGACCTATACTCCTTTGGCGCAGTACTTTATGAGGCGGTGACCGGGAAGCCGCCTTTCACAGGTGAAGACTCTGTAAAAATTATCTTTAGTCATATTCATGAGTATCCCGTTTCGCCGAGTAGGCTGAATCCGAAGGTTCCTCAGGCTTTGGATGAATGTATTATAAGGCTGTTGGAGAAGGAGCCAGGGAAGAGGTATCAAACTGCTGCGGATTTGCTTGAAGTTTTGAGGGATGTCGCGGAAGGTTTCTTAAGGGAAGTTCTTGTGCCTTCTCTTAAGCCGAGCATTGTTGTTCCGAGCCCACGTCCTTCTGCCGTGAAAGAGGTTCAGCTCATCGACCGGGTTGAGGAGATGGCCCTTCTTAGAGAAGCTGTAGATAAGGCGGTTCGCGGTCAAGGCAATGTTGTCTTTCTGCATGGAGAGGCTGGAATCGGCAAGACAAGGTTAACCAAGGAGTTGGGGGCTTATGCACGCTTGCGCGGAATGCAAGTTTTGTATGGAAGGTGCCCAGCGCTGTTCAGAATGGATGGCGTCCCGCCCTATATTCTATGGAACGAAGCGATTAAAGATTACTTGCAAGTCTGCACCCCTGAACAATTGTATAGGGTTGTTGGCTTTTATCCAGGCGAACTTTCTAAGTTGGTTCCTGAGCTTAAGCAAAAGCTCGGGGCGATTCCGCAGTCTCTGCCAATAAATCCCGAACACGGGCGGGACAGGCTTTTTGAAGCAGTTTCGCAGTTTATGACTAACATTTCTAAGGAAGCTCCGTTGCTTGTTGTTCTTGATGATTTGCAGTGGACTGATCAGTCTTCGCTCTTGCTGCTGCATTACTTAGCGCGAGGTGTCTACAGAGAGTCTCTGTTGCTTTTGGGTGCTTATCGTGAAACTGACATTGACGAGAGGCATCCATTGCCTCCTGTTTTGACAGAATTGAACAGGGAACGTCTACTTCAATCAGTTCCATTGAAACGATTGTCTTTTGATGAGGTTTCGGAGATGATTAAGCGGATGTTAGAGCAGGACGATGTTCCGAGAGAGTTTTGTGAATTAGTCTATGAGAAAACGAGGGGCAACCCGTTCTTTGTTGAAGAGGTGATCAAGTCCCTGAAAGAAGAGGAAGTCATCTATCGTGAGGAGAACAAATGGAAGATTAAAGAAGTTTCCAAGATTGAATTTCCTGAAACCGTTAAGGGTGTTATAAAGAATAGGATAAGTCGTTTAGATGATGAGTGTCAAAATGTTTTGACTTTGGCTTCTTTTGTTGGAAACGATTTCGCTTTCGAGGCTTTGTGCGGGGTTACTGGGGTTGAAGAAGATAAATTGCTTGAATTGATGGAGAAAATGCTCAAAACAGGATTGATTAAGGAGAAAACTATCCGTGGAGAAGACATATGCTCCTTTGCAGATATTATAGTGAGAGACGTAGTGCATGAAGAAGTCAGCCGTTTAAGACATAAGAAACTTCATGGCGTTGTGGGATGCGCCTTAGAGAAGGTGTACACTGAAAAGATTGACGAGCATTTAGGAGAACTTGCCTATCATTTTCTGGAGGGCGGTGACAAGGATAAGGCGCTTGACTATTTCCTGAAGGCTGGGGAAAAGGCTGTGAAGATTTTTGCGAATGGCGAGGCGGCTTCCTACTTCCAGTCTGCTCTTAGGCTCCTTGAAGAGAAAGAAGGTGTACCTAACGAAATGGGACGTGTTCTCGAGAGGCTTGGAGACATCAAAAGGCTTGTTGGGGAATATGATGCGAGCATAAAGCATTGGAATGAAGCATTACTGTTGTGGAAACGGCTGGATGAAAAAGAAACGGTTGCAAGACTGTACCGAAAAATGGCGAACGTTTTTTGGACCAATATGGGTGATGCGAAAAAGGCTAAAGAGCAACACGAGGCGGCTTTCAGAATTTTGGAAACCCAGCCTGAAAGTGTTGAATTTGCGAGGCTCTATGAGGATTTGGCGGAAATGGTTTCTATGGGGGCTACTGGAAATATGGCTGAGGCTCTGTCTTGGGCTGAGAAGGCAGTTGAGCTTTCCAAAAAACTGAATGCTTATGAGATTCTTGCACGGTCCTACGCTTGTTTGGGAGAGATTTCAGGCTGGCTCGGGGACAGGAAGAAAGCCGTTGAATCCATGGACAGGGCTTTGAAGATAGCGCTTGACAACGGCTACATGGATACAGCTTTGTGGGTGTACAATGATCGTGGGATGCTTCCGGCAGAAGAGCATGAAAAAATCTTGGAATATTTGGAGAAAGGATTCGAACTTGCGAAAAAGGTCGGGGATGTTTTCCAGCGATCTTGGATTGGCACTAATCTAGCATGGACGTACATAGGCATGGGAAATATGGACAAGGCGATCGTCTTGAATGAAGAATCAGTTGCGTTGGATAGGAAAGCTGGAAACATTACTCACCTTTCTTTGTCTTTAGATCATCTTGGATTTGTTTATCAGATTCTGGGAGAATGGGACAGGAGCGAACAATACTACAAGGAAGCTGTGAACATTTCCCAAAAGCTAGACGATTTTCAATCAATCATGGCTGGTTTCGGATTTCTCGGATGGCTTCATTTTGACAGAGGCGAATACGCAAGAGCAAGAGAATTCTTTGAAAAAATGTATGAAGTCATTGAAAGGCATGGAGCAAAATCCACGCAAATGGGGGTCTCTGACCTTGTTATTTTGGGGTACATAGAGCTTGGAGAAATCGAAAAAGCCCAGAACCTAATTGACAACTTGCACAAATATGCTCTCGAAACAGAAAACAAATATCTCATCGCCACTGCGGATGTGCTGACAGCAATGCTGTTCCGTGCACAGAAGAAATGGAAAGAATCCATCGAGAAATTCGAAAAGAGCCTTCAAGAGTTCGAGGCTATAGGTGCAAGGCGTTGGAACGTATACTGGTTCGCCAAAACGGTCCTCTTTGAATACGCTCGAGTGTATCTGGAAAGAGATCAGGAAGGCGACAGAGAAAAAGCCCACAACCTCCTCAACCAAGCATTGGAAATATTCCAAAAAATCGGCGCCAAAAAAGACATAGAAAAAATAATAACCAAAAAGAAACTACTCACAGCCTAAGACTAATGATGTCAATACTACTTGCAGCCACAGTTTTCAGGAGAAAAATAACACCAAATCGGTAAGGACGGATGCTTAAAAGTAGCACCCTACAAATATGTAATATCATTCACTTATTTTCAAGTTCCGCTCTGGAAACCAAGAAATAGCCGCTTTGACCTCTCCAAACTTTTTCTGCATGGATTATTTTTATCCTTTTTTTGAAGAATGGTGCGTCAAGCACAAGGGTTTCGTATTCTCCTCCCTCGCCAACAAGCGAAACACCATACTGTCTATTAAGCTCCATCAAATCCGCAACCGTAGCTGCGTCAATTTTTCTTCCAAGCCATTCTTTGCTAAAGCCAAACGCGTAGACCCCAGTCATAATTACCTCAAAATTAAGGTCCAAAATTTCCTCCAAAATATCCAACGGGTTTTCACCCCAAAGCGGAGTTATACACTTGAGCCCTAGCTGTTTGCAGATTTCCTCAATTCTCTTCTTCTGATAGTTTGAGGCTATCGCACCGGAAACCACGCCCTCAACATCAAGTTTCCCAATTAAACCCTTTAGATCTTCAACCTCTTTCTCCTTAACTCCAGAAGTTTCAGCCTTCACAACCGGAATCCCAACAGCCTCAGCAAACAAATCAACCAAACGAATATTCGGATAATGAAACATCCAACTGTCCTCCCTCAAAGGAACCATACTAACCAAACACCCAACCTCAAAACCCCTCTTCAATACACGATAAAGCGCCAAACAAGAATCCTTCCCACCCGTCGCCAAAACAGCCACACGCAAAACAGCCACACTCCCCACTGCAACTACACGCCTAACCCACACCCAAACAAACCAAACCCAACCAACATATTAGGCTCCAAATAGAGGGGGCTACAACCGTTGCACACGCACACACAAAACCATCAATCATCAAATGCAAAGCCTACCCCACAATTTTCGACTTAGCTTCCTTAAATAAAGCCTCTGTCTTTGATCGCCATAATTCGAAATTGTGAGGAGTTTCCGGATAGTTACTGTAGTGAACTTTAGTCCGCCTCATCAGGTTAGCTGTAACTCTAAGCTTGTTCAGAAAGCGCACCCTTTTCAGCCCTTTAAAAACACGTTTAGCAGTTTCAGTAATGTTTAGACGAAATTCCTCACCCAAACTAGCTTTCAAAACATCTCCTTCAGTTAACAGCTTGTATTTCATTCCGTAGTTTAGGTCTACGTCGCGGCTTGTCAAAAGCAACATACGAAAAATATCCAGCGAAGCCTGTTTTTTCCCATACATCTCCATATACTTGCGATTGTATGACCATAAGGATTTTTGGCTAAAATCATCACTTTCGAACGCATCTATTATTGTTTTTCCAGCGAGAAAGCCGCCGAGCATAGAGGGGCCTATTCCGCCTCCGTGAATTGGATTCACTAAGCACGCTGCGTCGCCAACGATTGCAACTCCATTTCCAACCATGTTATCCAAGGGTCTGCGGGTTGGATCATACCATGCCCCAGCATTCAGAAGCAAAGAACCTTCAAAAAGAGGCTTCTTTAAAATATGATTGTAGAACTGCTTTTTCGGGCTTGGAAAATCTCCCCGCATACAGATTCCCAGACCAACGTTGACTTTTGCTCCGCTCTTGGGAAAAATCCATGTGTAACCTCCAGGATTCACTTTTTGGTTCAGATAGATTTCACAATACTTTATATCTTTTGACTCTTGCTTAAGCTGCCTAATTTCGCGGTAACAAGCTTCAACATCTTCATTTGCAACTTCAGTCTCTGTGTCCATTTCCACAGGAAGTTTTCGTCTAACTATGGCCAAGAAGCCACTAGCATCTACGACTACCTTACTTTCCAACCGAATATTTTCCCCAGTCTTCAAATTTTTAGCTAGAATTCCAGTTACAAAATTTTTCACAATTATTGGCTCCAAACACTGAAATGAATCCAAAAGGACCGCATCTTTATCAAGGGCATTTTTCAACAGCCATTGCCCAAAAAGACGCCTATTCAACAAGTAGCCGACAAAATCCTCTTCCCTAATGGTGAAAACCGTGTCTAAATCCGGCGAATAGATCTTAATGCCCTCTATTCTGTTTTCAAGTTCGCCCCCATTTGGTTTTTCTAGACCGACATTTCTCAAGTGGTGCTCTCCAAGGGCGTCTCCGCAAACTTTCTCGCCAATTTCTTCCCTTTTTTTCCTCTCGACCACACAGACTTTTAACCCTGCCTCAGCAATTGTTTTCGCTGCTAGGCATCCAGCCGTTCCTGCACCAACTACTATTACGTCAAACTTCTTCAAACAGATTTTTCCTCCAGGTTGGCGATATATTTTCTATACCTTGTTGTATAAGTAAACCTTTATAAATTATGAAGTAAGCTCCTTCACACTAGGTGTAGGTGAATGGAGTCGCAACTAACACTTAGCAATGAACTTCGCAAACTTGTAGAAGCACGCATGGAACGTACACTCAAGGGAATAGAAGACACGCTTCGATCCATACTAGAAAATGAAGAAATGAGTTTAGAAGACTTGAAAGAAGACATAAAAAGTCTCGAAGAAAGCTTCAACTTGCTATCCCAAAAATGGAATCTCGAAATCCTTTACACACTGTTCCTAAAAAGCACCGTCAGTTTCAGCGACCTGAAAAAAATTCTTGGCGTAAACTCCCGCACATTATCAGACAAACTGAAAAGCCTAAAAAGATTTGGGTACATCGAAAGAAATGTGGAGACTGGACCACCTTTAAGAGTAGATTATACTCTTACACTCCGTGGGAAGAACTCTGTGCTGCTTGCATTACCTTTGTTGTACTATTCAAGCAGTTAACCTGAAAACATTGGGGAGACCGTGTAGTTTCCTGAAGTCACCGATGTTCATTCTCGTTGACTGATCAAACTTATTTGTAATCTAGATTGACGATTCATAATTGTTAATTATCTTTTTGGCTAACCATGGAAACCAAAATGAAAAGGTGAGTCTAGAATGATGAAGAAAGCAGCTGTTAAGAAAAGCATGACATACACAGTTGACTTGACGAATATTGATGGTGATGGAGCTTTTCCATGCCCGAATTGTGGAATTATGATATCTCCAGAGGACGAAACAGAAGAGATCTACCAGATTGTTGAAACAAGAGTCAAGAACGACGCGCTAGCGGAATTGATTTTAATGTGCAACAAATGTGGAAGCAAGATCAAACTTGTAGGCTTTCTATCACGGCCAGAAAGCTAAGCCACCAAAATCGTTTTGAAGCTACTTTTGTTCTTCAAGTCTCCTACTTATAACGATAAAAACCAGCCATAAGATGACTCCATAAAAGATCCCGTTGAAAACAGCGCTTAAATACGGGGCATATGCACTTATCGCTTCTCCTATGAGTGTGCAGAAGACGTTTCCTGGAAACATTAGCGAAGGTATTAGCAGAGATGCGGATGTGAACATTAAGAAGAAAACGATTAGGATTAATACTCCCCTCATAATAGGTTCGCCTGAAATAGGAGTTTTTGATATATTTTGTTTCTCACATGTTCTATGAAGATATCGGATATCGCAATGTTTAATAAACCTTATTGTTCACTTGCTCAACACAAATACAAATAGACTCAGAGCTACGGAATGCCAGTTGTGTAACGAGCCAGAATTGAGATGTCTCTGTTAAGGAGGATCGTTCTATTCAGGTCTGCAGTTCCGTCTTCCCACTGCACAAATGTATAGGTTTTGCCGTTCTTCGTGAAATTTGAGTCAAGACTGACAATGTAGGTTCGTTCGACCAACACTTTTTCCCAAGGTGTACTGTTGCTGTAGTAAACCGAATCCGCATAGTAGATACGAAATGCGACGCCTTGCACATTAGAGTCTATTTTAATACCGTGAGCCGGTTCAGAAACCATTATTCCACAGAGAATAAAAACTGTTAGAGCTACTGGAATTACGTATTTTCGAGTTTTGGAAAGCCGCGAAACGTCATCCAAGGGTCCTGGATGCTTAAAAAGGGACATAAACAAAACGAAAAAAGCCATGGGATAATATTCATTAATTACGAGAAAAACAAGTGAAAGAATGGTTAAAATACTTCTCATCTTCTCCCCAAAAATGGATGTTGCTACATGACCCCCGTCCAGCATACCTGTCGGTAGCAAATTCAACATGGTGACGATCATGCCTATGAATCCAGCAAAGGCCACTGGATGTGTGAGAATAGTGTTACTTGGTCCATATACGCCAAGGTAACTTAATGACATCCCTACGAGTTGGAAAAGAATTGGTAGAGGTGCGACCGGCCCTTCTGGCAATCTATAGACTGCCGGGGAAAGTGCAAGACCAACAAAGGCAACTATAACGATTACAACAAATCCTACAAGTGGTCCGCTTAATCCTATATCAAACAATTCATCTCTATTCCGCGGCAAAGATTTTTGCACTATGACCGCACCAAAAGTTCCGATGCCAGACACGCTTCCGATAGGCGGAGGACCAGGAATGAAATACGGCGGCGAAGCTTCAACATTCCTTCTATTTGCAGTTAATTTGTGACCCATTTCATGCGCCCCAAGCACGGCCATTATGGCTATCGTGAAAGTTGCTCCGCTGATAAACGGGTTAATTGTCTCTGGAGAAATTATGTATCCCGTAATGAATGTGGTTCCAACTGTTGCAAAGAATAACAACCAACTAACTAAAATGTTGCTTGGCTTTGCAGAAGATTTTGGAACGATTTTTAAAATAATCCTCCTATCACGTTTGCGCAAGATTGCTATCAAGTTCATTGTTTGCAGATTTTTCAGCAGTCTGAGGAAAGCTTGTTTTGTTTCTTGTGGCTGTTTTAGATCGTATGTAGGGATGTTATGTTCCAGCAGAGCTTCTTCTATTTGGAATTCTGCGGAGACCAATGTGGTTATTCGTTCAAAATCTGTTTGGGTGAAGGGTGCTTCACCTCTTTCGCTTGGTATTTCGTTCATAGCGCCTTTTCCTTTCGTTTTGTTGTTGTATGAGTTTTGGAAATAGAAAAGTTTATTGGAATTTTACGTTCGTTCCTGTTCGGAATCTGAACTACTAAAAACTTTTTAATAATCGTTTAAAGACAAAACTCTCCGCAAAGCCAAAACAGACACAAACATGGCAAACCAAAATGATGAACCGCAAACACTCATACGCTTGAACCGCAACAAAAAGGATGGAACTCGTTGAAAATTGCAATACTTTATAGTCACCTAAAAGAACTAGGCGGAGCAGAAAGAGTAATCCTTAAACAAGTTGAACTATTCCACAAAAAAGGGCATGATGCCGAATGCTTTTTCGCATATGTAGACAAAAATCTACGCAAAGAGTCAGCTAACCCACACTGCTACACAAAAAGCTTCTTCAACTCACTAGTTCCAAATAATGCAGCCATAAGAATAATATCGTCAATACCGCTGGCTCCCCTAGCTTTACGGGTCTTCGACAAAGAAGACATCTTAATCTGTCATGGATACGGTCCTGCTCCATGGATAGGTTACTTAAATAAAAAAATTAGAGGGAAGAGTTATCTCAGTTATATCCATTCGCCCCCGAGATTCCTCTATCTTAACCATAGAGAAAGGGCCTTGTGGAGATTCAACGATATACGCGAAATAATTTTTAGATTAAGCAAGATCGCTGGTCCGGTGTTGAAGGAGCTAGATTATGTTGGTGTGGTAAATTCAGATTTCGTTTTAGCAAACAGCTACTTCACGGCTAAACGAATTCGCGCTTTCTACGGCATATCTTCAGAGGTTTGCTATCCGCCCGTTGACACGGAAACTTTCAGAATTCTTAACGAAGAAACTGTTAGCCAACTTTGCAGGGGTTTTGGCTGGCCTCTTATCCTTTCAAGTGGAAGAATTGTGGCAGTAAAACGTTGGGAATGGCTTCTAGAAATAATGAACTGCATAGTAAAAGAAACCCCTTCGGCAACCTTGGCCATAACGGGTGAAATTTCAAAAGATAACATCAAATACATCAGAAAACTCAAGAAGCTTGCCAAAAAGCTGAAAATAGAAAAAAACGTTAAGTTTCTAGGTTTTAGATTCCAGGAGGAACTTGTAAAACTCTATAATGCCGCAAATGTTTATGTCTACTCAGTTCCAAGAGAAGACTTTGGATTGGGTCCCGTTGAAGCCATGGCATGCGGTACACCTTCTGTCGTATGGGACGATGGAGGCGGACCGTGCGAAACTGTGATTAATGGTGAAACTGGCTTCAGAGCAGAGCCTTACGATACGAGAGACTTCGCTGAAAAAACTTTAAAAGCTATTGAAATGGACGAAACGGAGACTTCTAGGAAAACACGAAACTTTGTTGAAAGAAACTTTTCATGCAAAAGACACTTTGAAATTCTGGAAAAAACGATTCAGAAATTAACATAAAACGTGAAAAGGATTGTTACAATGCGGGAGGAAAGTTCTTGTTACACAATGGTTTTAAAACAACAAAGAAAACCAAAATCTACACTTAGAGTTTTTGCCGTTTTCTTTCATCCAAAAACTTCTGTGACTGCGGTGGGAGGGGCTGAAAAAAGGTTTCTTGAAACTCAAAAAATTTTGGGCAAGGAGGATAATCTAGAAGTCACTGTCTTGGAAGCTTTTCCAAGTCTTTTTAAAAAGTCTGAGATTAAGTGCAAAAAAGATTTTGTGTTCTTAAGCTTTCATGGAAAAGGATGGTTAGGGGCATATCTGGAATGGGCCCTTTGGACTTTTAAGGCTTTCTTTAAAGGTTCTTCTCTTTTTCGCCAGGCGAAACCTAATGTTATCTTCGTTCCAAATAACACTTTACCGAATCTTGTTTTAGGCTATCTCATCAGCCTTACTTCTCAAGTTCCCATGTGCGTCGTTGTTCACCACATTGAACTCCCATTTTCTAAACCTGGCTTCAAAAACTACTCACTTTATAAGAGTTACCGAAACATAAAATATGGCAAACTTGTTTCATTATCTAAAACTGTAGCAGCCTACATCACTCTTCGCCTTTTGAAGAGGGCTGAAGGGATAATTGCTGTTTCAAACTTTACGGCAAAAGCTCTAAGGATTAATGGAGTTTCCGGAGCCAAAACCTTTGTTAGCGGAAATGCTGTAGATCTTGATTTTATAAATAGTGTTAAATCTCGCTCCTATGAAAAATATTTTGACGGAGTTTTCGTCGGCAGAATCGCTAAAGAGAAAGGAATTTTTGATTTACTAAAAGTATGGAAAAATGTTGTTAGAGCTAGAAAAAACACAAGGCTTTTAATCATTGGAAGCGGGTTGGAGCACTCCTTAGTTAAAGAAAAAATTCCCGCTCTAGGTTTAGAAAACAAAGTTTTTCTCCGTGGACAATGTAGTGACACAGAATTATACAGTTTGTTAAAGTCGAGTAAGCTCTTCATTTTTCCAAGCATTTTTGAAGGATGGGGAATAGCTGTCGCTGAGGCTTTAGCATGCGGCTTGCCTGTGGTGGCATATGATATTCCAGCTTTAAGAGAGATTTTCGGAGAATGCAAAAGCGTTTTTCTTGTTCCAGTGAAGAACATTGAAAGCATGACTTCAACGGTTTTAGATATTTTAAACGTGAATGAAAAGGAATGGTTTGAACTAAGCTATTGCTCAAAGTCTTATTCTAAACAGTTTAGCTGGGAAAAAATCGCCAGGAAAGATCTAGAAATATTAAGAAATTTCGAAAAACAAGAATAACAAATGTTTCTACCGTTTATATAAAGTAGAATTGGATAAAAAAGAGAAAAATTGGGTTAGGATTTTTGATTTTACGGATCGTGAGGTGTCTTTTCGCTTATTGTTCCTAGACGTTCAAGGATCTGGACGTATGGGTTATGTGAGTCATAGGTGTAGTATGGCGGTCTTGGGTTACTTGAGATCGCAGTTATATTGTTATAGCTTAACCTGACCACGAGTGTTGTTACTCCGCGGTTTTCTGTCTGCAGATAGTATACGCCATATTCTTGGAACCATTTGCATGTGTAATAGGTGTCGTCGCCGCTCCAGCCATAGATCATGAAACCAACTGTGCCATTAATGTCCTTGTAGGTTGTGATTACACCTATTCCAGTGGTAGTGTTGCCAGTGTAGAATTGTCCGTCGCTATAATAGTATTGACCCAGATAGTTGGTGAATTTTGTTGTGTTCCAGCAGGTTGGTGTAAATATCACATCTATGAGATTGCCGCTTGTAATGCCATAGATTTGGATAGCTTGAGAGAAATCATTGAAGTATTCGCTGAAGAGGTTGGCTGAGGGTCCGGCGACAGTGATTATGTTGGATGACGACACTGGGTAGCGTGTGCACCAGTCGTCTATGTACGCTAGTCTTCCAAGGCTGTCGTATATGTTCGTCCATCCTGGACCGCCTGCACGCCATGTAGCATTGCCCAAGTTAGATAGTAGATAGGGTATATTGGTGCCCCACATGTCCTTCATGTCTAAGCCGCCGTTGTCTGCTATCACTTGTTTCTCCTTGAAGGCTTCTGAAACCATTGCTGCACCAACCGAGTCGATAGCGCGGGAGTGGTTACCAACAACTACCCATTCATAACGTCCCATAATCTCTTTTGTAAGTGACGCACCTGCAATTGTGTAGTTAGCTATAGCGTAGTAGGATGCAGCTGGATTATAGTATAGTGTGTGATTGGCACGGACAAGGATGCTGCCATTTATGTGAGCATACTCATGTGCATACGTCGACAGGCTATTTGGCGGATTAACCTTGTACATTATGCTCATGTTTCCGTTATAAGTAACGTTCCATTGTCCTTGTGGTGCAGTAATGTTGTAAGCGAAGTAGGTTGAATTATAGACGGTGACATATCCCCCTTCTGGCGGAATCTTGATATCAACTGTTATGTTAAGGTCATCTATTCCTGTCAGCATTTGACCAGCGGATGGTCTAATGCCAAACGCGTTGAATTCGAATTCGTCATAGAGTATTGTGATGTTTTGAACGATGTCAAACACGTCTGTCCACGATGTAGAGTTTATGGATAAGCTTGGCACAATTGTTCCCTTTGTGGCATTTTCAACTGTTAGGGTGTTGTTTCCAAGAGACAGGCTACCGCCAAAGTAGCTTGCTATGTCAGAGTGAGTGTAGCTGACTGTGCAGTTTGTTGAATACAGTATTTTAATCACTGTTCCCGCCGCAGGGACCGATGCTGCAAGAATTGTTACATTTCCATATCCTGTAGCGTTAACATAGAATTCATAGGGTTCATATGTCGATAAACTGCTACCAGAATAATACGCTGACCTTGCTGGATACTTCAGTGCGCCATCCCACATGACACGTTCGCTGAAATTGCAGTAGCTATCCCAGTCTGCCGCATACGTAACTGGTCTATATGTAAGTATTATGTTTAGGTTTGTTCCTGCTACTGCCGCGGTTTTTTCAGTGGTTGTTACATTGTGGAACTCAACCCACCTTCTCGTATCAGTGTGTACTGCACTATACAAGTCCCACGGGTTGAAAACTTCTTCGAGTTGATACTGAACCTCTGTGTCAATAATGTTTGAGCCTGCCCTCCCTGCGTCGTCTCCATCCCAAAGATCAGTTATTCCATAGACTGTTACTCCTCTGAACTGTCGGTCAAAATAGCGTCCACCTACGGAACTTCTTGTTTCAGTCAGGAAGAAGTCCCATTCACCAATCAAGTATGGTGACATGAACGGTTCGCTTCCAGACCCGTCAACATAGTGTGTGTCGCCAGCCATTAAAGATTTCCACCACTGATCTCGTCTACCAGCATCAACACTATAATCTGAAAGTGCAGGCCAAAAAGCAGCCCAGCCAACATAGGCTCTGTCTGCAGAAACCAGTTGAGCAAGATCATAGGTCCCAGTGGAATCAGGTTGAGAACCGTTAGCAGAATAGGCGCTTGGTGGAAGTGTCGGATTCAAGTGATAATCCCAGTTGTAAACTGTGGAGAGTGCTGAGGTATTGCAGTAAAAGTGGACATAGCTCTGGAACGCGGTTGAACCACTGCTTGGGCCAAGGTCCCATTCTCCTCTATTACTAAACTGGACAATAAGTCCAGACTCTTGATATGAGTCTAAGCCTGGTATGGTAACGGGACCAACCACGAATTTTGTTGTAGTAATTTTAATGTCCTTCAGAATAATCACTTCTTTCTTGACTTTGTTGAAAATGTATGTGAAGACCACATCAGCTAATGGCTCATCGGTTCCTGCTGTGTAGTTGCCCGCTTGGTACCAATCGCTAATATGATTCACAGTCCTAGCAATATACATTCTGGGTCCGTTATATAGAACGCGTATGGCATCAGTTGTCACTGTTCCGTTGGTTTTCCTTCCGCCATTATATATTTCTGAAGTTGGGCTGCTGATTAAGCGTCCTGGATCTCTTGGGTCTTCGTCTTGTTCATAAGCTGGTCCCCCCGAAACTCCTCCATACCAATCGTTGTCAACTCTTATCCAATCGTTTCCGTAGCTAGTTAGATCGGCGTGTAATGCGCATGCCCAAACGTTTCTTACATAACCCTTTACAACATTGTAATATGTTATGTTGATTAGCCATCCTTGGCTCCATTTATGCTTTGGTATATCTCCGGGTATGGATGAACCTGCAGGAGGTGCGAATGGATCTCTTGTGCCATATTCCAGACCTATATTGTATGATGACCTACTGTCTATTAGCTCTCCAAATTTTGAAAAGCCAATTTTCAAATTCTTCTGGTAGAATGGATAAAGCGAGTAATAGTCGCTTGCCAGTACACCTGAAACGTTCGTGTACCAGTCGTCTGGATCTGTTGCTGTTACCGGTCGTATAAAGAACATTGGTGCAAAGATTGTCGCTGTAATTATCGCGATTGTCACGATTGAAAGTATCTTCTTTCTTTTCTCCATTTTCATTCCTCTTTTGGATCATCTATGAGAGCGTGTCAGGGTTTATTAAAAATTTTTTAGTGGTTCTGATTCAGATTTAGAATAAAAAACCAAAAAATTGTTGAGACAAAAAACAAAGCTAACCAAAACGTTTTAAACTATTCAATATTTTAAACCTGAAAAGCAGAACAAAATAGTTAACAATGGTTGAAAACAGACGCATCTTGCTAGCGCCCCCCTTCCTACCGTAGTCAAGAAGAATTGGAACCTCAATAACAACGCCTCCGGAACGAACCGCCTTAAGCAATAATTCTAGAGAAGCCGCAAAACCATCTGACTCAATAATATTATTCCTAAAAGCATTATGAAGCCGCTTAAGCAAGTCAGCCCTGAAACATCGAAAACCGCTTGTGGCATCTTTCAGAGGCAACTGAAATAATTTTCTAGCTAGAACATTAATCGTCTTGCTTAAAATCGCCCGGTGCGAAGGAACATTCAGTTGCATTCCACCCTTCACATAGCGAGAACCCACAACAACATCGGCATTTACAGCAGCTATCAACATGTCCAAAACATGCTTAGGATTATGGGTGTTATCAGAATCCATAACTATGATGAGATCTTCGTCAAAAGATTCCTCCGCGGCTGCAAGCAAGCCAGTTCTTAGGGCTGCGCCCAAGCCCATGTTATTGGTATGATCAAGAATTTCGACGGGATAATCAGCGGAAAGGTCTTTGAGAACTTCACAGGTTCGATCATAGCTTCCGTCATTAACCGCAATAATTTTGTAGGGAATATGAGGCCCTACAACCTCGTCTATAGAATGGATAAGCGGTTTGATATTTCTCTCTTCGTTAAAGCATGGTAAAACTATGAAGCATCTCATTTAACGCTCACTTTGTGAATGTTGATGTTCAAGTTCTGGTGGCATGAGAAAAGAGTTTTAAGGAGACTTCAGTTTCCGATTTAGAATATTCATGTCTTAACTTTTCTAAATAACAAAATTTTTCCAACCGAAAGAAAACACAAGGGAGTCTCTGTCAGCTTATAGTCCACCGGTTTAGCCAAGGAAACAGTGATTCTCGATAACAAAGAAAGAAGATTAGGTGAAAACAAAGGAATCCTACCAGTGAAATAATAATATACTTTTTTACTAAAAGAAGCTGCATATTTCCTCAGACCTAAGAATGTTATTGGAAAAGACAGATCAGTGGCCCTCCAGTACTCAAGGTGCGCACCAGCCTTTCCAAATTCACTTATGTATTCTTTCATAGACCTAAAGCGTAAACGACGGGTGCGCTTCTTAAAAATAAAAGAGGGGACAGCCTCAAAAATAAGTACGTAGCCAAAAGGCTTCGTAACCCTAATCATTCCATGAACCGCGTTCTTCCAGTCTTCATCATTGAAAATATGTTGAAGAACTGTAACACAATTAACCATGTCGTAAGAGTTGGTGGGCAAGCTAAGCTTAGCTACATTCATCACATAAAAATTGACAAGTTTTGTTAAGTCTTTTCTAATTCTTTTTTTAGCTAGTCTAATCATCCATGGACTAGAGTCAATTCCAGTTGTGACAAATCCTCTTTCAGCAAATAAGCCCACCCATTTTCCAGGTCCACATCCAACATCTAAAATTTGTGCATTTCTCTTCAGTTTTGCCTGATTTTCAATTGTTTGAATAATGAAGTCACGCGCCTTGTTTTCAGTGTAGTAAGCAAGCCAGTTCCTTGCAGCTTTCCGCCACTTGTCAGTTCTGGTTATGATCTCTTCCTTTTCGGCTTCGAATGCAACAACATCCCAATAGTTCATCTCTTTTTGTTTTTCGACAGCCATAAATTTCTCCTCCGAAAATTGACATGTTTTCTTATACGGCTAACAACACTCTTTGGCATTAATACAATCATTGCAACTACAATTAAGCCTGAAAGAGAAATTTTCAGTCCGATGTCAGCGTATTTCTGGCCTTCAAAGTATATTGTCACATCAAATTCGCCTGTTCTGTTTATGTGAAAACTATTAATCATAGAGTATGCAATAACCGGCTGAATCTCTAGACCATCGTCAAATCTTGCCTTCCAAAATTGATTGTATGTTTCAGAAAAGAGCAGGAAAAATGGCTTCTCAGTTTTTATATGCACTTTGTAGGCTGTAGGATTTATTCTTTCGTATTGAATTGTGGGCGAGTAGTAGTTAGAGCAAAAAAGGTTTTGGAGAACACTAGTATCTTCAGTTTCTTTAAGTGAACAGAAAATCATCTGGTCAAATAGTATTTTGCCCTGAGCACTTATTGAAATATTCTGTTTTCCCCTTTCAAGCTGCAAAGGGCCATTTTCATACCACTGAAATTTTTCTTGGTCACCAGAACAGTTAAACTGTAGCGAATAGTTGCCTATCTTTAGGTTTAATGTTCCATAATCGGGTCCTGAACCAAGACGCAAGGCCATCGTATACCGTCCTTGCCTAGGAATGAAGTGATACGCTGTGATCCAAGAAAGTTTGCATGGTTCAAATTCGAGAATGCTCACAAGATGGTGCGGTGTACCATAGGCTGTTACGTTAAGTAGCAATTTGGTGGTTCTAACGGGTTCTTTAAACATCTGCACAGGTGAAAGCAACGTGTTTCCAGTGATGTCTACCTGTGTAATCCAGTTATTGCCATTCCATGTTTGAATTGTATAATTTTTAGCATAGGCTGTTTCAAAAAAGATTTTTACACCCGCCACTTCTTGAGCGGTGGAATATTCCATTTGAAACCATTGGGGACTTTCTTGATACGGATCTGACGCCCATCTCGTTTCCAGCGAGCTATCAACTGCATCTTGAGGCATGTGTCCACTCTGAACGGAGCTTGCCGAAGCATTAGCATTTTCTTGTATCACTGTTAAAGCGTTCTCAGCTTTCAGCAGATCGCTTTCGTATTGTAGAAGATAAATTGTCCATCCCTCAAGGAGCTTGTGGGCGAAAATGTTAGCAGCTCCCATGATATCAATGATTCTACCCTGGAAGACTTCTATGGAATCAAGCAGTTCATCGTAGGTCGATTGGAAAAGGCTTGGTTCAACTATTGCGATTGCATCAACATCATTGAAGCCTTCCTCATGATTTTTTAGTGTTATTGTATGTCTTCCTTTACTTAGATCTAAACTCTTCATTTTCACCCATAAAAGTCCACACCAATAATCTGACTCTGGTTTAACTTCTCCTATAGGGTTGGAATCAACCAAAACTGACAAGTTTCCCCTTTGGGAGAGAAACCCAATTCTTAGCCATACATCATAGTTTCCATTTGTCGATATTTCAAAAGGAATGTCTACGCTTACGTTCCCATAGGTTGTTAACGTTCTTCCACCATAAACAAGGGCCCCAATATCTCTCCAGGAAGTAGTTTGCACCCAATATTTAGATACGTTAACACTGTAGACGCCGAAGTCGGCAGCGTTTATTATTTTTGCCTTGTCCCTCAGTTGTAACATCGTGAGATCCAATAGATCAGCATTAGCAAATACTAAAGCTGTGGCACTTTTCTGTAGCTCTTCAAAGGTTTCGCTCCCTAATTTATTAATGAAGAAGAGAGTTGTTTGATTTAGGGTGAAATCGCCAATTTTACAAAGAGACGGAAAAGAGTTAAATCCACCAAGAACATCTGCGTGGTCGCACACTCCAAAGAAGCGAGTATTATAATATGGATTCTCTATTATTAGCGACCTGTTTTCATTGTAAACTATGTGATCAAAGGTCCCTGTTTGGTTTAAGAAGAAATCTATTATGTCGGAATCCAGGTATGCTGGTAGAACGACATATTTATAGTTAAACGGACCGACCATTTTTAGAAAATCACGGGTTACTTGTTCTCTGACCAATCGATAACGCAGATAATCTACGTAGTCGTGAGCATTGGGATCCCATCCTCCATCTTGCATTACAGGTCTATCATGAATAAACGAACTTTCATAGCCAATGTCATGGGCCCAACCTATATCAGTGACCATTCCGGCGAATCCAAAGTCAAACCCCGAAAAAGGCTCGTTTCTCCATCTTCCTGGACCGCGGTTAACACTAATAACTTTGAAATCGCCTCCTTGTAATCCTATCCATTCATAAGGCTTTACGTAATTTTCAGGGAGTGAGTAAACTTGTAAGCCCCCTTTGAAAAAGTACCATGTTGAAAGGAAACCGTTCAGAAAGATAATGATTAACAATAAGATACATGCATAGTATAGAAACTTGTGAAGGTGAACAAAGAAGTTTCTTGCAACTTTTAAAGGAATTTCAGATCTCCGGTTCTTAAGAGAATTGGCAATTTTTGCACTGATCTTTAAGAAGGCGTTGTTGATAACGTCATATTTCTTCTCCTTGGCGTATCTTGTTAAGATGTCTACCAGTTTTGCCGTCAGGAAGGCATGAGACAAACAGGCCATCATTACCCATCGATTTGCAGCTCTAAAAACAGCAAAGTATGGAACGTTCAACCATGCCCAAAGGTATAAGTCCCCAAATGGAGGATATGGCCCTTTAGCAATGAAAATTGAGACAAATGCTGAAACTATAAAGAAAACAGTATATTTGTCCCTTCGAACAAAGATTGTACAGTATGCCAAAGAAAAAATGATTAGAGATAAACTTTTTGTAGGTATGTCAGGCATGGAAACGCCGGTAGCTACATCCACAGCCTTGACGTACCCCCATACTTCAACAGCGCCTAAGGTGAAGGTGTCTGTCAGGTTTTTGTAGACGCCGCCGTAAGTCTCTTCGATATAATACTTGTAGGCTGGAGAGTAATATCTTGGTTGAACATTAAAAATCAGGGGGATGAATAAAAATGCGGCTAAAGCAAAAGAAATAATGGCCAAGGGCAGAGCTACTTTGAAAACATTCTTGAACTGTTTTATTCGGCTGTTGTTTTTTCCAGGCATTAAAACGTATATCACCGCGAATATGGGAAATGCTGTGCCATAAATTACAACGCATTCTGGATGAAAAACAGAAGCAAAGATAGCTAAGGCTAATCCAGCAACTAGAACGTCCTTCAATTTTTTTGTTTCGAATGCCTTGAAGAGAGATAAAAAAACGAATGGTGCAAGTGCATAACTGAACAGTATGTCTCCGTGAGCTTCTGTGTATTGGGAGAAGAGCCACTGGTTTAAAATGTAAACTAGGGCTGCTGCAAGTGATGCCGTCGGGTTCTTGGTATACCAGTAGGCTAAAGTGTAGCTTGAAAAACCTGAAACTATGAATGTTAAAAATAGAAAAAACTTAGCCGTTGCTATAGCGTTTCCGAAAATCCAATAGAGACTCATGAGAAAGAAATCATAACCGTGAATCACCTCAATGAATCCGAAGGAATGGGGACGCCATACATAGAGCCATCTAAAATCCTTTCCAAAAATGTAGGCTCTGGAAACAATTCCAAGGGCATCGCCTCCTGCAGGCCAGCCGTCTGTGAAGAGAAAATTGCGGAAGATAATAACGCCAATAAAGATGATTACGCAAAAATGGAGAAAAATACTAATTCTTAGGTAGCCAACATTTTCTACTTTTGCTTTAAGGTTCTCTACGAGTCTGTCAAGATATACTGTTGTCTTAAGCTTTTGCCAACAGCTTTTAAACCATTTTTCCAAGGTTTGGCCACTCACCAATTTTAAGTTGAGGATAAAACACTCACAAAGGCGCCTGCAAGGTATGCCGTATATTCAACCAGTTTTAAGCTACACAATCCAGTAAAGTATATGGGTTGTTGTTTAAGTAGCGGAAGATTTTTCACTAAATGAATCGGTGATGACGTTTTCAAGGTTAACGAAGGCTCTTTCGTTACATAAACCGGTAGCTTTTTCCCATAATAGTAAAGTTTAGACGTGAGCTTTCTTAGTGAGATATTTTCCTCGTGATGCCCTATTATTGCTCCACATCTTCCTATGGTAAATCCTGCATTTCGAAGGCGTTGCGTCAATTCAAAGTCTTCACCAACCACAAGTTTTTCATCATAGCCGCCAACAAGTTCAAAAGCTTCCCTCGGAAAGAACCTAGGCGCTTCACAATAGAGTTCTCGCAATCGCATCACTTTTTCCAGTTTCTTGCATTTCGCCAAGAAGCTTTCCCCAATAGACTCTTCCGGGATGATAACAGCATCCACCTCCTTGCGAACACATATCGCAACACATTCTTCGATGACATTCGAAGATAGTTCCATATCCGAATCTATGAATAACACAAATCTTCCCTTCGCTTGCCCAACCCCAAAATTTCTTGCGGGACTTCGCTCGGCTGCCAGAAGAAAAACTTTAGCGCCAAATTCCGTTGCAACTTGTGGCGTATTGTCCCTGCTGAACGCATCCACAATGATTAACTCGATGCTCTTGTAGCTTTGATTTCGAATTGATTTAAGACAAGTTTCTAAAGTCTTACCAGAATTGAAAGTTGGAACTATCACAGACACTAAAGGGGAAATTGTTGATAATTCGTGTTCAATAGAGATTTGGTTTTTCATTTTCTTTCCCAAATTAACGGCGTTCTTCCCAGTGCGTCGGCGAAAATGCCTGTTAAGTAGGCAATGTACTCAAACAGCTTGATCGTAGCAAGACCCAAAAGACAGCCGGGATGCTCTAACAAGCGTTTAATGTTCCAAGCGAAACGTGTGGGGCAATAACCTCGCAATACAAGGGTTGGCTCCTTCGAAAAAAATGAGATGAAGCTTTTACCATAATAGTGGGCTTTTAAAACGATTTTTTTCAAAGGCAAATTTCCTTCAAGATGCTTTATTGACGAAAGTGCCATTCCTATGCGGTATCCTTGCCTTTCGTATCTCCTAGCCAAATCGAAATCTTCTCCGCTAATGAGTGCCTCATCAAAACCATACACATCAAAAAAAGAACCTTTCCTAAAAAATCTGGGCATCAAGAAAAGATTTGGGTCGTCGTGATATAGCTCTCGCTCAAGCTTTCTACATTCAGCTAAAAAACCGTTCGCAATTGTTATTTCTGGAATAGCAACCGCGTCGAAGTTTTTCTCCACGCATAACTCTACGCATTCTTCAACAATTTCTGGGTTTAAATCAATGTCTGAATCTATAAATAAGACGAAGTCTCCGCTTGCTTTTTTAGCCCCAAAATTTTTAGCTGCACTTCTTTCGCTGTCTAATGACAGGACTTTTGCTTTAAAATGTCGCGCTATTCGCGTTGTCCCGTCAACGCTATGGCGGTCAACTATTATTATTTCTATCCTTTTGTAACTTTGACTTTTTATGGACCGCAAACACTGTTGGATGGTTTTTTGTGAATTATATGTTGGTATTATGACCGAGACAAGGGGCGTTGGTTTGCGATTTTTCAATAGTATCCTCGTTAGCGATTGCAGAACGCTTTGTTTATGAATCTTCTTTCAAAAATTGAATAATATTCGGTTTCTGAACAAGAATAGTATAGACTATCTCCTAAAAAACCTCAACCGTCTGGTTGCTTCAGTTTTTTTGTCGATTGGGAAGATTTCGAAGAGTTCAAATTTTGTCCCACAACCTTTACACTGCGCATGGGCACGGCCATTCTTTAGCCCAAGCCAAAAGCCCTCTCTAGAATTACATTTAGGACATATCTTGAAGCGGCTAAATGCATCTTCAATCTCTTGGAGTTTCAAACGTTCTCCAATCTCCATAAGATATTTCTTATCCCAAAATTTAATGCTTTTCGTGTATAGTTCTCAGCAGTTGAAAGGAACGAAACAGATTATTAGCATTAAATCTATTTCCAATGGATGACAGCTATGATAACACACATGTTCACTGTTGGCGGATTATTCACAAACTGTTACATCGTAAGCTGCGAACAAACAAAGGATGCAATTATCATCGACCCTGGTTTTGACGACCGTTTTGAGGCTGAAAAAATCTTCAATCTTATTACGGAGAAATCGTTGACATTAAGATTTATTCTGAACACTCACGGCCACCCAGATCACACATGCGGAAATGGAATGGTTAAGGAGAAGTTTCAGGTGCCTATTCTGATTCACGAGTATGATGCAAGCATGCTTGGTGAATTAGGTAAGAAAATTTCTGGATTCTTTGGGTTTAAGTATTCTTCGCCACGGGCACATGTGTTATTGCGCGATGGAGACTTAGTGAAATTTGGAAGAATAGCGTTAAAAGTTATGCATACTCCAGGTCATAGTCGTGGGAGCATATCGCTTCTCGGAGAGAAAAAAGTTTTTACCGGTGACACATTGTTTATGGGTTCCACTGGCAGAACAGATTTTCCGGAAAGTTCTGAACTTGACATGCAAAAATCCTTAAAAAAGTTGGCATATCTTCCAGATCATTTCGTTGTTTACCCTGGACATGGAACAATAACAACGATCGGCGAAGAAAAACGCAGTAACCCATTCTTACAGTGATCACGATCACAATGCGCTTCTGAATAAGTCTTCTTCGCTTGAAATATGTAGTTCATTTATACTGCATTTTTCACAAAACTCCAAAACTTCATTTACGCCTTTGAAAATGACTACAGGTGTCGCCTCTTTCGCTTGTCCCATAAGCAATTCTGCAGCAGCAGCAATCTCATCTATCACCGCGACATTTTTTACTTTCAGAACTTGCCCAAAAAGGTCTTTTTTCCCTCGATAGTCTTTGAAGGGTTTAATTCCAGCCACGCCTATGGCGAAGTTTACTTGTCCACGTCTAAAGGGGCGACTATAGGTGTCGCATGTTATCACAGCAACATTTTTACCTGTTAGTTTCCCGATTTCCATTCGGCATTTTTGCGCTGATTCATCAGGGTTTTCTGGCAATAACACGAAGTTGCCTCTGCCTTCCACGTTCGACTTGTCTATCCCGGCGTTTATACAGATCAAACCACGTTTGTCTTCCACCAGCAATACTTCACGAGAGGCTTTCAGTATCTTTTTTGTCTCTTTCAAAACTAGTTCGACAAACTTCGGGCTTTTCCCAGTTATTCTTGCGATTTCTTCAGCTTTTTTTGAAGGAACAACGTCTTTTAACCTTGTCACTCTTTTTTCAGCTTTCGAAAAGATTTTCTGTGTAACAGCTATTACGTCTCCGTCTTCAATTTTTAAGCCGTTTTTTCCAGCGGTTTCAACAATTATACTTGCGATGCTATCTCCAGATTTTGTTAGCGGAAAATTCTCAAGAGCGATTGCTATGAACCTTTTCAAACAGTTTCCTCCTTGTTTCTTTTAGGTTGTTCTTTTACTTCATTAAAACTCTTGCCTATCTGTCTAGTCATACAAGAGAACTGTACTGATTTTGAAATTTTATTCTGAATTCATAACGTTTAAACTTGTATTGATTAGAGGGATACTGTGAGCTTAACTACATGAATGGATGGATAATCATGAAAAAACAATTTAATTTGTTCGTTATGTTATTAATCATAGTTCTCAGCATTTTTAATCTTGCAAACAGAACGCTGATCCCCAGTGTAACTGCAACTTATGTTGAAGGTCCGATTACGCAAGATACAATTTGGATGTTGCTGGACAGCCCATTAGTGGTATCAAACAATATTACAGTTTTTTCAAATGCTACACTGACTATAGAACCTGGTGTTGAAGTGAAGTTTGGCGGATATTTTTCTATAGTCGTTTCGGGTAAATTGTACGCAAATGGCACAAGCAAGACAATAACGTTTACTTCGAATAAAGAGCAACCTGAATCAGGAGACTGGGAAGCCATTAAATTTAATGGAATTGAAAAGTCTACGTTAATAGGCTGTTCTATAGTCCATGCAGAAAACGGAATATTAATAGAAAACGGCAATGTTGAAATTGAAAATAGTACAATAAGCCTTTCTCAAAATGCAATCACTGTGAACAACGGCAGATTAATGATCCAAAACAGCATAATAGCAGAGAATCAAGGAGATGGCATATGCATAACTGGAAATGGGCAGGTTACTATACAAAAAAATACTATAATAGCGAACGGAAATGGAATACTCTTAACCAGCGACGAAGCTTCCAATGTGAATATAAGCCAAAATAGAATCTCCGCAAACACGGCAAGCGGGATACAAATCGACGCGAATAGCCACACCAACATTAGTATAGTTGATAACACTGTTTCGTCAAACGCTAAGGGGTTCTACATTTCAAGCCCAACAAGCACGTACATGAGTAATAATTCCATCTCTTACAACAAGATTGGAATTTTATACGATATAGGGAACCACTTGGCCAGCTACAACGATATATATGGCAACGAAATGGGTATGAATGTATTACCCAATGCCACCGTTAATGCAGAATATAATTATTGGGGAGACCCAAGCGGACCATACCATGAATCTTTAAATCCTACCGGAAAGGGCGACCCTGTTGGCGGCGACGGAGTTAACCTAGATTTCATATTCTTCTTAACTAAACCAATTGGTTCTATCAATTTGCGTCCAACAGCAAACCTCATACCTGACAAAATTTGGGTTTCGCCAAACAATGCGGTCACATTTTTTGCCACAAATTCGAATGATTCTGATGGACAAGTTGACAGGTACTTTTTCAATTTTGATGACGGAAAAGACAGCGGATGGACGACATTATCAGTTTTCTCTCATAAATATTCGTCAAGCGGGATTTATCTTGTGAACTTGAAAGTAATGGACGACTATGGTGCTATAAGCAGTTTCGCGTCTGTGATAATAAATGTCGTCGATGGAAATCCTCCACCACTTTACGTTAGTCTCGTATTAAGCAATTCCACGGTCAGTGAAGGAGAGCAATCTTTAGTAACAGTTTACGTAACAAATGGAACCACCGCTGTGCAAAATGCAAAAATCGCACTGTTTTCATTTAAAGGAGGAGCGTTTGCACAGTCAACTGGGTTTACCGACTCAAGTGGCTATTTCGTCACGAATTTTACTGCGCCAGACTTAACCGATGAGCGCAACATCAGAATTGTCGCAAGAGCTTCGAAAGATGGAATCCAATATGTGGACGGATCAGACTCTAAGTACTTGCTAGTTTTTCCGTTTCTCTCGGTTCAAATCGCTGGTAACCCAAATGTGGTTGAATCTGAGGAGACGTCACAAGTTATAGTTCATGTTGCAAGCAATGGGCAACCCGTTTCTAACGCTAGCATCATAGTATCATCTGATGGTGGACACTTTTCTTCCGAAACTGGAACTACTGATTTAAATGGGGAGCTTTCACTTGCTTTTATTGCTCCACAAACAACCGCATTTCTCAATGTCAACATAACTGCAATTGCGACAAAAGACAAATACATGAACGGTATAGGGCGGGCATCGATAACCGTAGAACCTAAAGTAATTGTTGTCGAAATTACCGCCACATCCAATGTTACAATATCTGGGGCGAAACTCAACGTAACTGTTCACCTAGAGCATGACATGACCTCTATAGCAGGCGCAAAAGTTACCATGACGGCGGAGAATGGAAACTTCTCAGTGACCACAGATTTAACTGACGCCTATGGCAATGTGACGGCCATTTTTACGACACCAGAAGTAAATGAACAAACTAATATCACTATGACGGCATACGCCACGATGGCTGGATACGCTGAGGCACAAGCTCAGCTGGAAATAACGGTTAATCCTAAAACATTCTACGTTCAAATAATCGCGCCAACGGTTGAGTCGGGACGCTCAGCGATGGTTACCGTCCTCGTAACCTGTAATGAAGATGCAACCCCTGTCGCTAACGCCACGGTTACCATGTCATCTGCTAATGGAGCCTTTGAAGTGTCGACGAAAACTACCGACTCAACGGGTACTTGTGCATTTGTTTTCAATGCTCCAAAGACAACAGCAGGTTTATCTCTAATCATAACAGCCAACGTGACCAAAAATGGATACATGGACGGAGGAAGTCAAACAACAATGGCTGTGACAAAAACCATTTCTCAAGCTGAAGGAGGATGGCTCTTAACAATGATGCTCTTGATTATTATTTCAGCAGCGATTGTGGTTATAGTGGCTGTTCTGATCAAGCTAAAAATCATCGTAATTTCCGTCAGGGAAGAGACTTAGCTTGGGAAGTAACGTTTCGTGAGACGTAATATTTAATAGACCGTACATATCAATATAATTGCATAGGAGAAAACGCGATGACAAGGCTGAGATTCAGGAAAACAATAGCCAAGCTGAAAAAAGTGAAAATCAGATTCAACTTTCGAAAACGGGAACAGGTAGCAATCTCACCATCACTGCCAAAACCCGTACCTAGAGGATTCAGAGTTGCTGAGAAATACCCACTTTATGAACCCTTTGCCCATGTTGCGATAGTGCAAAACCCAAAAACAGGCGAATACAAATACATACTAGATGAACTGCAGCTTGATCCACTCGAAAGAAACGTTTACAACCGCATCTTAGAAATATTGCTTGCAGAAATAGAGTCGCCAAAAGAAGAGATAATTGACCCTAGAAGATTTTTTGCAGAGGAAGCCAAGAAGATTGTTGATAAATACCGTATAAGTCTAGGCTGGTTGCCTGACGTTTCATGGTACAAAATTCTTTACCACGCTGAAAGGGACCTTGTGGGCTTCGGTCGAATTGACCCATTAATGCGGGACCCGAACATCGAAGATATCTCATGCGACGGGGTTAATAGGCCGGTTTATGTTTGGCACAGAAATTACGAAAGCATCGAAACAAACCTCGAATTTGAAAATGATGAAGAACTTGACAACGTGGTTGTCAAGCTTGTGCACATGTCTGGAAAGCACGTAAGCTCAGCCTTCCCCATAGTGGACGCTTCGCTACCGGGCCAGCACAGGCTATCGGTATGCTATAGACGCGAGGTTACACCTTTCGGGACCGCCTTCACTATTAGGAAATTTAGGGAAGATCCCTACTCAATAATAGATCTAATAAACTTGGGCACTTTTTCAGAGGAAATGGCAGCATACTTCTGGCTATGCCTTGAAAATAGAGCTTCGATAATGGTTTTGGGAGGAACGGCCGCTGGAAAAACAACAGGCCTAAACGCCCTAGTCTGTCTGATCAAGCCTGGAAGCAAAATAATCACTATAGAGGAAACTGCGGAACTCAATTTGCCTCAGGAAAACTGGGTTTCGCTTATCGCCCGACAAAGCTACGGCTTAGGTGGAAGCAGCGTTGGTGAGGTAACTCTCTTCGACCTCGTAAAAACCTCGATGAGGCACCGTCCAGACATACTAATAGTAGGTGAGGTTAGGGGTCAAGAAGCCTACGTGCTTTTCCAAGCCTTAGCCACAGGCCACGGTGGCATGTGTACAATGCACGCTGAAAACCTAGATTCAGCTATCAAGCGGTTGACACAAAAGCCCATGGATATTGCATCTGCTTATATTCCGTTGATGAACATTGTATTATCGATCCAAAGGGTTCACCTTGTAAAAGGCAGCGAGAAAAAGGCGTATAGGCGTGTAATGAATGTTAACGAAATCGCGGATTATGAAGATTACAGATGTACTTTTAAATGGCATCCCACGAAGGACAGCTATTTACCTTCATTCGACAAAAGCTTGATGTTGTCAGCGATTTCAGAACGCGTAGGCGCTACCAAAAAGGAACTACTTGCTGAAATAAATAGGCGTAAAGATGTCTTGCACTGGATGAGGGAGCGCAACATAAGAAGTTACAAAGATGTTGCTGCAATAATTGCAGAGTATTACGCTAGACCAAAGCAAATTTATGAAAAAGTTCTTGCAGGGGAGGAGGTAAAAGTAATTGCCATTTCTAGAAACCCTTGAGGCCTGGTCCTTCCGCCTTTTCGGCAGGATAGCACCTTCATTCCTAAAAAACATCTTTGAATTCAAGAGTAATCTGGAAAGGGCAAAAATCAAGATTTACCCTGAAACATATGTTTCATTAATGTTTTTCACTGCTGTATTAACGCTACCAGTGTCCATAATATCCATAGTAATTCTATATTTTTATGGTCTTATACCGCTAATTTTCTTGGTGCCGCTTCCATTCTATGTACTGATAGGGTTTCTGTTAATACCCATGTCTAGAGCCAGCGAAAGGGCAAGCAACTTAGAAAGGGAGATGCCCTTTGCAGCCGCTTACATCAGCGTTATGGCTTCTGGGGGCATAGCACCCTACACAAGTTTTAAACGGCTCGCAGAAGTTGAGTTGATGCCAGCAATGAAAGGTGAAGCAAGAGAGATAATAAAGGATGTAGAGATTTTCGGAATAGACCCGCTTTCAGCCATAGAGAGTGCGGCTAAGAAAAATCCTCTGGACGTTTTCAAGGATTTTCTCTCTGGCTACGCTTCAACGGTTATTATAGGCGGTGACATCGGGCATTTTCTTGAAAGGAAAGCTGAGGATATATTTAAGACAAGGGCTTTGCGCGTTAAGGCTGCAGCTGAAAGACTCGGGATGCTTTTAGAAACTTTTATAATCGTGATGGTTTTGATGTCACTATGTTTCTACATTCTGTTTAGCGTGGAATCCTTTTACAGCGTTGGCATATCAATGTTTTCTGGCATAATTCTTTACACCTACTTGTTTACGCCGATGCTGTCGATGGTTTTCATTTACTTGGCACATAGCATGCAGCCTAAAACGCCCATTGTGGAAATGCGTCCGTATAAGGTCTTTGGAGTTTGCAGCATAATAGGGATAGTATTGCTACTGCTGCTGACGAATTTTATGGGACTCATACAAGTTCCCTTCTTAAAGCCAATTCAAACGATGGTCGATTTACCAGTAGCGATCTCAATAGCCTTGTTTGTTGCAACCGCACCAGCTGCGGTGGTACACAGCAAACTATCAAAGAAGAAAGCAAGCTTGGAGCAGGGTATCAACAGTTTTCTAAGGGACTTGACTGAAGTCAGGAAAACTGGTCTATCTCCTGAGAAATGCATTGAGGGTCTCGCCCACCGCGATTACGGTGAATTCAGCAAGGAACTACGCAAAATAAGTTCGGAGATCTCTTGGGGAGTCCCTGTAAGAAAAGTCATAATGGATTTTGTTAAACGGGTCAAAAGTTGGATGACTCAGATCATCATGTTCCTACTTGTCGAAACAATAGATGTTGGGGGCGGAACAATAGCCATGATTGAGTCGCTGGCAAGGTTTAACAACTTAACTCAGGAGGTTGATAAGGAGAAGAAAATGGCAGTGCGTCCTTACATATTAATGCCGTATTTTGCTGCAATTTTGCTTGTTGCAACAACAACTATGATGATTAGCATCATGCCAGCAACTCTGGGGGTAGGCGGAGAAAGCGTGGCAAAAGATTTAGGTCCAATGATAACAATTTTCATGACTTCAAGCATTTTCCACAGCTATCTTATTGGTTTGGTGGCTGGCAAGATAAGCGAGGAATCGGTAGCGGCTGGCTTTAAGCATGCATCTATTCTAGTCATAATTGCTGTGTTGGCAGCAAAGTTGACTCCGATGTTAATGTCGTCTTAATGGGAAGAAATATGACAAAAAAGAGAATTAATCCACCCAAATTAATAAAGGATAAGAGAGCGGTTAGTCCAGCGATTTCCTCAGTTATACTGACAAGTTCTGTTGTAATTTTAATTCTTGTGGCGGTTGTTTTCGCAAATAATTACTTATATGCGGGAATAGCAGAGAACGAGTTCAGCGCCATGAAGCAGTTCATGCAAACAGTTGGGTTTCAAATAGACGATGTGGCTTGGACCATAGGACGCACACAAACAACTCGATATGCAAGTAAGTTTGGACAAATCAATTTTGAATCCTTAGCTTTGAATTACGCTGTTTATGTGAAGAAAGGCGGAGGATACGACTACCTCGCTAATTACAGTGCAGGTGTCCTTTTGTTTAACATGCCTGTAAGCAAATACACCGTTGGAAACAACTATCATGAGCGTATATTCCCTTCTGACAATTCTTTTCTTCAGAAGGGAACTTCTGCGCCAGTAAGTCATGTTTTTGTAGTCGAAAAATTACCGATGAACGATGGCAATTTCATAAGAGTTGTTGTTGCTCCGACAATAAGGATGCTGAATTCAACAATATCTACGGGAGAAGAAACAAAGAATTACTTCAAATTTTACTTACCTATCCTTTCTCAAGGGACGAATCCCCGTCATTCACAGTCTGTAACACTCATGGGAAAAAACGTTTCAGTCAGAACTGAAGCCGGTGTTAACGCAGTTAGAATAGATGTTTCTTTCCCGAAAACCAGCTTAGGATTTGATGCGGACTTCTTTAATTTCAAAAATATTGTGGAAGAGGTGGATGTTCCAGATGGTTCTATCATTGAGTTTTACACAGGTGAGGTGACCGTTTCGTTAGGGCTACATATTTAGCCGGTGTTAGAGGGGAATAATGGATGCCTCATATGACTATTGAGTATGTGATTATGGTTCCAGTTTTAATATTGCAGATTTTCCTCTTTCCTTTAACAACAAGCTTGCTCATGAATATTTGGGTAGACTCACGGAGAACACTTGCTCTTCAAGAAGTAGCAAGCCATCTTGGAAGCATAATGCAGCAGATATATTTCTCCCTAAACCACGAAACAATATCGGCTGGAACTGTAACGCAAAAATCAAGCGTTCCACCCTTCATAGAGAATTATCCGTACACCGGAACCGCAACGCTAAGGACAGTGTTAGACCCGGCTTTGAATTCAAGCAAAGTTTTGGAGATTACACTTAAGCTAGGAACCATTGGAACCACAGTGACTACTTCGGTTATTCTGGGTCAAAATGTTCTGTGGAGAGAATCAACTTTCATAAGCAATTCCACAAACGCAGGCATAATGGCTGAGAAGGTTGCGAATGGGACCATACGTTTGTCCTTCGGCGGATAAGGAGGCATGAGTCATGGCAGGTTCAACTATAGATCACTTGATTTCCGTGACTGTATTTTTAGCAGCAATACTGCTGTTCATAGGCCTCTTTAACCAGACTCTTCAAACAGCAATACTATATCAGCATCATAGAAACCTTGCAATAAAATGCAGCGATTTACTTGATAACATGTTATTGAACTCAGGTATCCCGTCAGACTGGGGAAAGAGAAACTGCACCCCAACTGGTTTCGGGTTGCAGGACCCGGAATTTAAACAGTATAGGCTTAGCCCCTTCTCGCTTATGCGGTTGCGGTCGTCAACTGGAGAGCCAGTCTACTATCCTAAGACAGGTTCGTATTACAGTAACATTACTATGGGATTTGGCAATTTCCTGCTAGTGCCTTTCACCGAGGTTGTTAACTACTCGACAGCGGTGAGACTGCTTGGAATAAATGGAAAATATGGATTTCAATTGACCATAACGCCAATTGTAACAGTTTCAATAGCAGAGGTGCAACCTAAAACCCCCTTGAGATTGTCTGTTAATGTTGCCGGAACGGGGTTTCCCCTTTCCAACGCTGCAGTAAGTTATTGTTTTCTCACAGTTTCCTTAACCGGAGGGGAAGGAGCCTATCCAGCCTACACAATAAAGTATGGTACCGCTTATACAGATGAGAAAGGGTCAGTCCTATTAGAGTTTGCCGAAGTTAATGATGATAAGGTTTCTTATGTTTTCATTGCATATGCTCATCTTAGTGGGCTCGTTGGAGTAGGATATCATGAGCGTGTGACCTCGGAGAAACAGTACATAATCCCATTTATTGATAACCTAGAAGAGAGAAAAGTGCTCATAGCCCATAGCTACGATGTGCAGTATTTTGGGCCTCCAAATGCAGAGCTATCATACAACGCAACCTTTGTGCTATTAACAGAAGACTTTACTTTGCGTGAAATGCCTTTGGAAAATTCCACGGGGAAAATTGGCAAAGTTAATTATGGTGTAGGAAAACCCTACGGTGTTGTTACAATTCCGACGTACAACCCTGGAATTTTGATAATTACCTATAGAAAGAGCGCAGTCGAAGGAGGTGTTATTCTGATGCCTTGGGGAATAAGCTCTATGGCTTTTCCAGTAACTTTCGGAGATGACCCATCTGGTAAAGAGTGGGTTGCAACAGACATACGCCAAGTCATAGTTAACAACATTGCCTATCAAGCTAAGCTCGCATTGTGGAGTTTAAAGGGCTATCAGGTGATCGGATAATGATGCGAACGATTGAGATATTGCTCGTAATCATCATCATCACCGCAGCCTTCATAATATCCTCCTTCTTCGCTGTTTTACCTCAGCCAAGGCAAGTTTCGCCGTTAAACCTTAGAAGACTTGCATTAACAACCCTTCAAACATTGGATGTGGACTACGACTTAAGCGAAACAGTGTTCAAGAACGAATCGGATCCAGCTTGGGGGCAATTACAAATTGCGCTTTCCGCTTGCCTACCGCCAAACATAGTTTATAATTTAACTGTTTACGAAGTAGGCGTAAGCGGAACAGAGCTATACACCCCAATTAAGTCCATTTCAAATGCTGAAAGTTTAGGCATACAGTCAGACGTCGCGTCCTATCTCGTTGCTTCTTCTAATGTGACGTTTCGTGTGATTCCGGAGAAAATCGGCGGGCTTGGAGGCGGAGGAACATTGTATATATTGAATTGCAGTGATGCGAACGGATGGTGGATTACTGGCTACACAGCCCAAAGCTTAGCGGAAGACCTATACAATCTACTCTCACCATACTTCCAACGCACAATAATGGTGCAAAACACAACACAGCTCGGACAAATACTAAATGGCATGGCACTCCAAGGAGAAACGCTGCAAAGCGCAGTGGTTATAAACACTTTCGGAGAAGCAGTGCCGATTCCATCAAGCTATGCAATTATGTATCCTAGTGGCACCTATGCTGAATACTGTTATCAGTTAGGTAGAAGAGTGAACCAATATAACTGGACTTGGGTCAGCATCGTAGGATACCCACTGTATTACGTGTCAAACACAGGATACTTTACTGGCTCAGGCGACCAAAACACTTATGGCATCTACGGAATGAGGTGTGTTGCTCAGGCTGGACTAAACGCTTTTCTTAGAGGTCTAGACAACCAAGGATACACGTATAACAACAATTGGATTACTGGAGGTCCTAGTGATGACCCTGGGTTAGCAAGTGCATCGCTTTCGTCAAACGCAATTTATTATTGTAACTATTATGGTATTTACCCATCTCCCTGTCAAATGGCGACAAGAGCCCTGCCAACATCAATCTTAAGTACGTACCACTTGAATGTCACTACGTACGTCTTTAACCGAGTAGGCAACTGGATTCCAGGAGCAGTATATAGGCATTTTTTTGCTGGTGCCACAAACAGTACGGGCTCGCTTTTTGCGCTGGGTTTGACTAGAACTCCAGATATTAGGCTCACTGTAGTCGGTCTCCTATGCGATTATAAGCCGAGGCTTTACAGGTCTGAGTATACGGCTACTGGGACTTCTAGGCTTGTTGTTTTGCAGTTGGGACAAGCAGGAGGCATATAACATTGAATAGCAAAGGTCAGTTTTCAATTATTGCGGCTCTCTTTGTGGCAGTGATACTTATAGCCACCGTCATAATCACATACTCCACAATACGTAACAGCCCAATCCAAGACCAGCCGCAGGTATTAAGCGCAATAGACGAAACAAACCTCGCCCTAAAACAAGTTCTTGGCTTTACTGTGGGCTATTATGGCTCAGTATTGAAAGTTACGGGAAACTCAACATACGCAAAAATGCTTGCAACAAACTACCTTCGCAGTGGATTAGAGAACATAGCGAAAATGCACCCTGAATGGGGGGTATCCTTCAAAATAAGCAACACAGACATGAGCACATGCTGGTTTACAAACACAAGTTACAGCAAAGGAGATCTAGCCGTAAACTACAGCCTGACAGGCCTCGGAATGTACGGAATAACATACGAAGCCTCATGCAGATTAACAGTGCAGGTTGAAAACACTACCTCAAGCAATCAGATACAGCTAATAGTAACTATGGATGAAGATGAACCGCTCATAAACCTTGGAAAACAAAACTTCAAATTCTACTGTTACGCATATGCGAGCTCAACATGGGAACTAACAAATCCAAGTACTGAACCAATAGCGTTTGCAAACGGCACATATCTCATCGATGTCCCGTATGGAGTAGACCCGTACTCTTATGTTATTCAAGTGGAAGACCCGAGAGGAATAATAGTTGTAGCTTCATCATTCAGCCGCTACACCTGTATGCTGACATGGAACTCTACACTTTACTCAACACTCCAGAAAACAACAATTGTGGCCGAACTACTGCAAAATGGCACAATTCGATGGCTAGGGCAGAACATACAACTAACAACTCAAGCCAAGCCTATTCCACCGATTCCTGTGAAATCAATTCACGTTAATCAAACTATAAGCGGCGTAAATAGTGAGGTGCCATTCCAAATAGAAGATTGGACATCCGATTATCGAATTCCATTGGGCCTGACCAATAATGCAAGCGTGTTTAACAGCAGAACAATGCTTGTTTTTCTAGTAAACCAAAATGTCTCAAAGGTTACGATATGGTGGAATGGCAGTGACACAGCCGTTCAAACATCATACGCCTACACAAACCGATATTTTACCGTCAACACAGCACAGAGAACGTTGACTAACGGAATTCTAACTCTGAAAATGGACTTTTCTTCAAACTCATTTAAAGTCGTATCGACCGTCGTCGGAACATCTACGAGCAGTACAGCTGAGTACATGCGAATCAATAGCGATGTAGCTGATTATGGATACTCCGAACCCACTTATGCGGTCACTAACGGCACAGTAAGGGACATTATACAACATGAGGTTGAATGGGGTGGTGGCGGCGCCCCTAACTGCCCGAATGTTTATGCTCAAATAGTCTTGACACTTCCTGCAAACGCCACATATTACACATATCAACTACGCTTCATGTTTGTAGAATCCCAGCAAAAAAGAAACATTACAGACCTATGCCCAATCAAATTGATAGCTTCAATCGGTACACCACAGACTGAAAATGGAACATCAAGCGGCTATCCAATAGTCTCAAGCACAACAAGTTCATTCTATAATCTCTCAGCTTCAAGCTGGGCACATCACTGGAGCCAATTCATCTCAGGAACCAGAGGAACTGGAATAATGTTCACGGATAGCGCAAATCAGCAACTCTACTTCTTCGACGCGATAGCAAAAACTAAGACAGGCGCCCTTAAAGTATCAGACACCACTGGAAGAACAATTGAATTGCTTCCAGTAACAATGGCTCCAGCGAACTTCACAAATGCTTTTGACATAACTTGGCACGGCGCAGTAGTCACATTTGACGGTACAACGCCAATTTATAAGGAAGAAGGAAGCCAAAAAACAGGTTTATGGATAATCGTGGAATATCCACCAACAGTCACGGTAACCACAGAAAGCTAGTTTAAAAAATATCCACAAAACTCACAACCTATTAGGATCCAAATAGAGGGGCCTAGCACCGTTGCACGCACACACACCACTAAGAACTAAGCCTTCTCTCCTCAACATTCTGCCTCAACAACACAACACTATTAGTAGCCACATCACGCTGAACAACAACACCAGGCCCAACCCAACTGTTACACCCCACTTTAACACCAGGCATAAAAACCGCATTAATCCCAACCTTCACATTATCACCCAAAACCACCCCAAGCTTCGTCCTCCCACTATCCACAACCATATCCCTCACCACCATCTTTACCGTTCCACCATCAAGCCTATAATTAGCCGTAATCGCACCCGCCCCCAAATTACAGTCTTCACCTACTATACTGTCACCAACATAGGATAAATGACCAATGTGCACGTTATCCATGATTATACTGTTTTTTATTTCGCAAGCGTTACCTATGCGCACTTTTTTGCCTATACTTGTGCATGGACGGATGTAACAGTTTGGTCCTATGTCGCTTTCTTCATCTATAAACGCGGGCCCTTCAACGTATGCTCCTGAACGTATTCGCGCAGTCTCTGCAACAGTAACTGGGCCAATTAGATGGGCACCACTTTCAACAAGTCCGCACACTTTATGTTCACTTCTCGTTAGCGCCCAACAGTTCGCCTCAAGCAAATCCCAAGGCCTTCCGATGTCTATCCAATCTTCTCTGGAGATTTTAGCAGCCAAGACCGCCTTCTCCTTCAGCATCAGTGAGATTGCGTCCGTTATTTCCCATTCGCCTCTAGCCGATGCCGATGTCTCCCTTATCTTCTCAAATATTTCCGTTGAGAAAACATAAATGCCAGCATTAGCCAAGTTTGTCGGAGCTTCCCCGCAGGCAGGCTTCTCAACTAGGCGTTTAACATATTTCTCATTTTCAAGCTCTACTACGCCATAGTTTTCCGGATTTTCGACTGGAACAACAGCCATGGTTGCTGCTGGTTTTTCTTCCTTATGTAGGCTGATAACTTTTTCAACGGCCCCTGTGGAGAACAGTAAATCGCCATAAACCAACAGAAAAACATCACTTACGTAGGGTTCAACGACGCCTACGGCATTTCCAGTTCCGAGCACCTCTTTTTGCTCTACATACTCAATTCTTAAACCAAGCTTTTTGCCATCGCCAAAATATTGGCGAATTGCATCACACATATAGTGAATGACTATTAACACTTCATTTATTCCGGAATTTTTCACAGTATTCAGGCACTGGCCAAGGATTGGTTTTCCGCCAACTTTTATCAAATGTTTTGGTCTGGTTAATGTAATTGGTTGAAGTCTTACACCTTCTCCAGCGGCTAAAATTACTGCCTTCACTTTCCCATCCTCTCAACGAGTTTTTTGACGACCGCGACTCCTTCATCTAGTATTTTCTCTGCAGCTTTTAATGATTCACTCTCCACCGTTAGCCTCACAAGAGGTTCTGTGCCTGACACCCTGACCAAAATCCACCCGTTATCAAGGACCAAGCGGACTCCATCAACTGTTGATGACTCTTTGTATGCTGGAAAAGCAGACTTTAAGCCATGCTCGATTTTTTCCACAACCTTATATTTTACGTCATTCTTGCAAGCAATATTCTCCCTAAGGATTGGATACTTTGGAATTTCGGAGATGAATTCCGTTAGCCGCTTATCTTCATCTTCCAAGGCTTTCAAAAGCATCGCAGAAGAAAGTATTCCGTCTGGGCAATAATGGAATTGAGGGTGTATCCATGCTCCGCATGGTTCCCCGCCAAAAATAGCGTTATGCCGCTTTATTGCCTCTGCAACGTAAACATCGCCAACCTTTGCCCTGATGACTTTTCCGCCCTCTGCCTCAACCATTTTTTCAACATACATCGACGCCTCAACGTTTGTCACGATAGCTCCGCCTCCTTTTTTCTTTGCGATATATGCAGCATACGCCGCTAAAACACGGTCAAAATCCACAAACTTACCTTTCTCATCTATGAAACTCATTCTGTCACCGTCGCCGTCGTAGGCTATCCCCAGATCCGCACTTAACTCCCGAACGATTTTAGCCAGAGGTTCTAAAGACTTGGCATTTGGCTCCGGGCTCCTAGCCGGGAAGAATCCATCTGGGTACGCGTTTATGGCTGTCACCGTGCATCCTAAACCTTCAAAAATCGTTGTTGCAAGCTTATATGTTGCCCCACATCCCGGGTCAACTATCACATGCCACTCTTTACACAACTTCACCTTTTTTCGTATCGTTTCAACATAGAAACGGCTTTCATCAATAAACAGTGCTTCGCCAAGGCTCCTCCAATCCTCTAGTTTGAAACTGCCGTTTTCAATGATTCTTTCAATTTCTTTTTGGCTTTCTTCTCTATAAGCCATGCTGTCGCCATGAAAGATTTTTATGCCATTGTATTGGGGTGGGTTATGCGAAGCCGTAATCATCACACCAGCGTCATTATCTAACTTCTTCGTTAAGTACGCCAACACTGAAGTAGGCACAATACCCAAGCACGTGACATTCGTCCCTCCAGCTAAAAGACCAGAAACCAACGCATTCTCAAGCATTAAACCCGAAACTCTCGTATCCCGAGCTACAAGCACTCTTTTCGCCTTAGAAAACGTGACAACAGCCAAACCTATTTCAGCCGCCAAAATCGGCGTTAAATCAACATTAACTAAACCGCGCATTCCGGAAGTGCCAAAGAGTTTTAACTTCAATCTTTCAAGCGTCCTACACCACCTGTGCCATCTTCATGGTTTAGACGGTGACTGTATTTAAATAATTTAGGCGAGTGCTATAGAGTCGTTCTCTGATTTAGCTTTTCAAAGAATCTTATCATCTGTTTTCGTGTGGGATGCATTCCGTTCGAGTTGGAGATGTAATAGGCTGCAACCGCGTTGGCTAACGCCAGCCTACAACCATCTGAAAGTCCGAAGGCGTCTCCAACAATGTTTCCAGCATTCCAAGCGTCTCCAGCTCCTGTTGCCCTTAAGACTGGAACTTGAAAGGCAGGAATAACGGTCTCACCCTTTTTCGTGAATGTGACCGCAAAGCCTGTTGTGTGTAGGTCAACTCTTGCTGATAGGTGTGATGCCAAAATTCTTGCAGATTCCTTTGCTAACTCTGGAAACTCTAATATCTTTCTAAGCTCTTTTACTTCATCGCTTAGTTCTGATGCATAGCAAATCGCTTCGTTCTCATTTACACTTAAGATATCCACGTATTTGCTTTGCAGAACGTTTGTCACCAACTCTGGAATCTTTCCCTTGTTGGGAGTTGGGTCTGCCGTATCGAAGTAGTTTTTGCCTTTCCCCTTTTCCTTAACATGACGAAAAACAGTTCCAGCTAATTCGGATCCAAAATACTTGGTTCCAGCCCAGTTAAAAACGCAGATGTAATCTGCATTTTCAATCACTTTAAAGTCGTCACTATTTAGGTGATGTGGGCCAAAATCGGCTAATGAACCTACGTCTCTAAGCATAGCATTGACTTTTCCATTTTCGATTCTAAATTCCACCGCTGTTGTTATTGACGACTTCCTAAAAATTTTTATGTGTGAAAGATCGACCCTAGAAAACCTTAGGTAAAATTTGATAAGTTGAAGTCCGAGCTTGCTTGTGCACACTATCGGAGTAACATTCATGCCTAAAGAAGCTAAAGCAGAGGCTGTGTTAATCGCGTTTCCTCCCCTAAGCTCTGTTTGTTCTATTCCATCCATGCTACCACCCTTTCGTTTCACTATGTTTGCGAGGATTTTAGAAAAATCCTCTACATAACAGCTTAGACTTATTAGACGGTCAAGGAAAAAGTCAGGCATAACAACCACGTTAAGTTCCTCAATTTCAGTTTTTAAGAACGTCCACAATTCCTCGAGAAAATCGCCAAACAAGCTTTTTTCACCTTAGACCAAAATAATTGCTGAACACAGATAACATTTTTCACAAAATATTTTAGTGAGTCTAGGCTGACGGTTAAGTTCCTAGAAAAGTACAATTCGAACGAGGAATGATTGAAGTTTGTAACATTTTTTTGGCTTTTAATTCCAGTGCTTGTTGTAGTGATGCTGGCTAACCCAGAACGCAGTTTACAGGCGGCTTATCTTTCGTTAACGTTTGCCCCCACTTTGCTTTCATTCGCCAAGGGATATTTTATGGTTTTATCTGAGCAATGAACTGATGCAAACCCAGATGATATCGCCGAAGAATAGGGCTATGATTAAACCCGCAGTGATGAAGATGAGCATAGGTAGGCCTGGGGTTGCCCAAACATTGTTTTTAATCTTTCCAGTCTCAACTGCTTTGGTTAATCTTTCAACTATTGCGTTTCTGTCCTCGTCTTTAGGTATGACAATCAGTTTCCTTTTAAACGTATTTTCAACGTTTTCTTCTATGTCTTCCATGGGATACAAATGCCATTTTTGCTTTAACTTGTCAACAGAAACCTTATAGCTGGTTACTAAAACCAAAACCTTTCTTCCGAAAGATTCGTTTCCGTGGCCTTCAAAAAGCTTTTCATCGGTTCTTATGTGCCTAAAAATATTGCGTAAGAATATGTAAACTGCTGTTGCTGCTGCTAGTAAGACGGAGTTGCTGAAAACACTCATTGGGAAAAAAGTTTTCGAAATTGGTGAAATCTCTCCAGATATTGGCGTAAGCAAGTTTTCTGGATAGAACGGCAATGCAAGTGCTAGACACATTAAGGCTTTGGCGTCGGCGCCTCCGAAACCTCCAGAATAGAAAAGTATCACTGCAAAGGCTGAGGTTAAGCCGAAGCATATACCATAGAAAAGGAGCTGTGAATGCTCGTAGAGAAACAATTCAATAAATGTCAGTGCAAAAGCCGGCGGCGCAAAAAGTATCCAAAGGGTGTTGCTTACTTCGCGGGTTTTGTAATCGCAAAGGGAGGCATACAATAAAAAGATTGAGGAGAGTGAAGTTCTCGTTATGGCAAGTACTGTTTCCACTTTTGGGCCTCATTCAATGTAGCATCATTTTAACATTCTCTATATTGTCTCTCAAATTTGGTACGATAAATAATAAACAGTTTGGGTTTTATTGATAAAGGTTTAGAAGGTTCAAAATTTATCGTGCTGGAAATCTGCTTGTCACGGTGCTTGTTCAGGGAATGGCAGTTCATGTCCCGTTTCAGTCACTATTTTGAAATGGTAGTAGTTTCCAGAGGTCCATGTGCTCGCTACATCATTTGGCCAAGACAATGCTATTGTGGCGACTGATTTTCCATTGAGGGGAATTCCTGTGCCAATGTTTGTTGATGCTGTTACGTTTACGAGGTTGTTTTGCGTTGTTCCCATGTAAAGTCTTACGATTCTTGTGTTACCCGTTCCAGAATTACCGATGGTTATGTATGTCTTTTTCTCTGTTGAGTTCCAATATATATTCTCTTTGTATAGAATTACACTTGCTTGCTGTCCAGCGCTGCCGATGAAAGTCATTACCCAAGCGTATGTTACGACTATGGCTGCAACTGCTATAACTATCAATAGAAGTGTGGCGAGTATTGGCGATATAGCCTTTTTAGATTTTAACATGTTTTTGGTCGACATAGCTTCACCCTTTGCTGTTTAGGAAATCCTCAGATTTCTTATTTAACTTGTATGAACTTGAAATCAACATTCAAAATAACTATAGGTTTGGCTTGGAGAGTGTTGTTGATTTGTTTGTGTGTGCGTGCGTGCAACGGTGCTAGGCCCCTCTATTAGGCTTCAAATATGTTAGCAGTTTTGAACCAATATCTTCTAATGTATTCGTATGGTGGTTAATGGGTATTTTGAAAGGAGGTTTTGGGTTTAGAAATCTGGAATAACAATGGTGTGAATGGGGTTTCTGAATGTGATCACATGGAATGTTTTCTTCTGTAAACTATGGTTGGCGTCGGTGTTTGCTGTCATGAACCTTAGGCTGAGAGCAGTTTCTTCTTGGCCAATATTCTTTCTATTTCTTTCTTCGCATCCATTTTTTGGAACAGTTCTAGTGCTTGGTTGAGCAGATTATGCGCTTTTTCTCTGTCGCCTCTCTGATCACGTTCCAAGTATACTCGAGCGTATTCGCACAGGGTTCTGGCGGACACGTAAGCGTCCCATCGTCTTGCATTCAAGGCATCATACTCCTTGAGAACCTTCTCGAAGAGTTCTATAGATTCTTCCCATTTCTTCTGGGCACGCAGTAGGATTGCTCTTGCGTAATCCGCGAGGGCGATATACCACCTATCCGCCACTTCGACAGCAAACTTCTGCAGGCGATCAGTTAGACTCATAGCTTTCTCGATTTCTCCAAGCTCTGTGTACGCAAATATCACAAATAGAGAGGACCACATTTGACCGAATTTTGCTTCAGCTTTTTTCCAGACTTCATGCCATTTTTCAAAGAGCTCTTTTGCTTTAGCGTATTCGGCTTTGTCAAAATGGAGCCAACCGAGCCAAGCGTAACTGCTGGCTATTGAAGTCAAACCTCTTAGCCTTTGGGAATTGCTCAAAGCTTCCTTGTGATATTGTTCGCTCTTGTCCCATTCGCCCCATACCTGATAAATAAATCCAAGAACACCTAGGGAAATAGAAAGATGAGCCAAGTTACCAGCCTTCCTATCCAATGCAACTGATTCTTCGGCTAAGAGAACAGCCTTGTTCAAATTGCCCATGCTAGCATACCAACCTGCCAAATTCGCGCCGTGAAAGGATATCCAGAAAATAGCCCCTAACTTCTTTGCAAGTTCGAACCCTTTCTCTTGGCATTCAAACCCTCTTTCAGATTCCTCGTACGGTAATTGAACAGCAAGGTTATTGTATGCACGCACAGCGGTCTCCATATAACCATTATCGAGCGCTATTTTCAATGCCCTCTCCGTGCATTCAACGCCTTTCTTCCTATTTCCAGTGCTGACAAGAATCGACCCCAAGGTAATGTACGATAGTGCAATGACTTCATGAGCGTTCAGTTTCTCGGCAAGTTCAAGCGCTTTCTCAGCCCAAGGAAGAGCTTTGGTCATGTTTTCAGTTCGAAAATACATAAATGCCATATCTTCGTAGAGGCTTGCTAATTCAACGCTTTCAGGCTCGGCTTCGAGAATTTTCAAAGCCTCCTCGTGATGCACTTTAGCCTTTTCAGTGTCGCCCTTACTGCTCCAAAGAATGTTCGCCATTTTCCGATGCAATCTTGCACATATTTCTTTCTCATCTAGTTGCTTCCATAAAAGCAGCGCTTCACTCCAACACTTTATGCAGGCATCATGTTCTCCAACAAGCTTTTTGATGTCTCCAAGACTTTCGAGAACCTTTCCTCTTTTCTGACGTTCATCTTTCTTCTCTTCGAGAAGCCTGAGAGCAGATTGCAGGTATGAAGTAGCCTCGCTATTTGCATAGACTTTTGCAGCCTTTTCCCCGGCTTTCAAGAAATAGTCAAGCGCTTTGTCTTTGTCTCCGCTCTCAAGAAAGTGTAGGGCTAGTTCGCCAAAGTGTTCATCAATCTTCTCAGCATATACTTTCTCCAAGGCACGTCCTACAGTGCCGTGAAGTTTCTTGCGTCTGAAAGGGTGAACTTCTTCATACACAACATCTCTCACGATGATGTCGGCAAAGGAGCACATGTCTTCTCCACGGACAACTCTATGTTTAAACAATCCTGTTTTGTGTATTCTCTCCATCAATTCAAGCAGTTTGTCCTCTTCAAAGCCAGTAACTCCGCACATCGCTTCAAAAGTGAAGTCGTTTCCAACAAAAGAAGCCAGGGCTAGCACGTTTTGGCACTCATCATCTAGACGACTTATTCTTGCCTTGATTACGCTCTGGACGGTTTTCGGAAACTCGATTTGTGAGACTTCTTTGATCTTCCACTTATTGCCCTCACGGTAGATGATTTTCTCTTCTTTCAGCGATTTTATCACTTCTTCTGCGAAGAACGGGTTGCCCCTCGTCTTTTCATAGACCAGTTCGCAAAACTCTTTTGGCACGTCATCCTGTTCCAAAATCTGTTTGATCATCTCAGAAATGTCATTGGAGGACATGCGCTCCAACCGCACAGATTGGAACAAGCGTTCCCTGTTCAGTTCCGCTAAGACCGGAGACAGCGGGTGTCTCTCGTCAATGTCAGTATCTCGATAATCGCCCAAGATTAGCAGGGACTCCTTCTGGATACCTCGAGCTAGATAATGCAGCAGCAAGAGCGAAGACTGATCAGTCCACTGCAAATCATCAAGAACAACAAGCAACGGAGCTTCCTTAGAAACATTGGTGATAAACTGAGAAACCGCTTCAAAGAGCCTGTCACGCTCGTGTTCAGGACTTATAGGCAGAGACTGCTGAATTGTGCCAAGCTTCTGCTTGACCTCTGGAACGAGCTTGCAGACTTCACCTGGATAATAACCAATAACCTTGAAAAGTTGCTCCGAAGTGCAAGTTTGCAAGTAGTCCTTGATCACTTCGTTCCAAAGAATGTAAGGGGGAACACCGTCCATCTTGAACAACGCTGGGCACCGTCCATACAGAACTTGCATTCCACGCAGACGTGCATAAGCTCCCAACTCTCTAGCCAACCTTGTTTTACCGATGCCAGCTTCTCCATACAGAAAAACAACACCGCCTTCCCTGCGAACAGCCCTATCAGCAGCCTCCTTAAGAAGACTCATCTCGTCAACTCTGTCGATGAGTTGAACTTCTTTCAAAGATGAAGGACGAGGGCTTGGGACAACCACGCTTTGCTTACCGGAAGGTACAAGAGTCTCCCTGAGGAAACCTTCACCAATGCCTCTCAATACTTCAAGCAAAGACGCTGCATTTTGATATCTCTTCCCGGGCTCTTTTTCCAAAAGCTTCATAATGCATTCAGCTAAGACCGGCGGAATCTTCGGATTCAGCCTACTTGGTAAGACTGGATAGTCGTGAATATGACTAAAGATAACCTTTACAGGATCTTCTCCAGAGAAAGGAGGCTTTCCAGTCACCATCTCATAGAGTACCGCACCGAAGGAGTATAGGTCAGATCTGGCATCAGCGCCCTTTCCCAACGCTATTTCGGGAGCGACATAGGCAACTGTACCTACGACAATGCCTTCCTGCGTGATGCTGGGCTGACCTAGCATTTTAGCCAAACCGAAGTCCATCAGTTTCGCAGTTCCTTCTTCAGTGATCAAGATGTTCTCTGGTTTGATGTCACGGTGCAAAACTCCTTGAGAGTGTGCATATTGTAGGGCGTTGCAGATGTCTATGCAAATTCTTAGGACTGTTTGTATGTCGCATTTGCCTTCTGGATACGTTTTCATAAACTCTCGTAAACTCATTCCGTCAACAAATTCGAGCACAAAAAACTGTTTTTCATTTTCTTTCCCAATGTCATGTATAGAAACAATGTTCGGATGATTAAGCCTTGCCACGACCTGTGCTTCACGCATGAAACGTGAATACGCTTCTTCAGCTAAAACAGCACTTTTGAGCATCTTAATCGCAACGACACGGTTCAGCGCGGTGTCTCTAGCTTTAAATACGACGCCCTTTCCGCCTTCACCCAGCTTCTTCAAAATAGCATATCTGCCATTCTGCAAATGTTCAAGAGATGCCAAGAAACCCTCTCCATGCTTAACTTCTCAATAGAATATTCTTCCGCTCCTATTCTTATGAATTGTGGAAGAATCTTCGATTGAATTATAAATGCGTAAAATTTCTGACATTTGGCAGCGCCTACGGGTTCGTACCTTGGAATAAAAACCTTAACTTTCGGCTCCGAACTAAGCTGTTCGATGAAAATCTTGTTTACTGCAATAAATCTACTTTTGACCGGTTAAAGTCCTAAATATGTGTTTTCACAACTGTTAGGCGTTAATGGAGGTTTAAACTGTTGTCTGTGGCGCAGAGAAAGTTCTTCACCGAAGTAACAGCATTAGTGGATAAGAGCGTGATTGTTGCAACTACAGCTGGAAAAACATATAGTGGAACGTTAATCGGCATTAACCCTGACACCTTAAGCCTATGCCTAGGGGAAGCAAAGGATGAGGAAGGGAAAATATTGCACAGAGTTTTCCTCAACGGAAACGTTGTAGCCCAAATATTAAGCGTGGAAAAACCCTTTGACATAAAAGCCTTGGCAGACCGCCTCGAAAAAGTGTTTCCAACAATGGTTAGACTTTACGAGGATAAAGGGTTCATATGGGTCATGGACAAAGTCAAATTAACAGAAAAAGGCGTTATGGAAGGTTCAGGTCCAGCAGCAGAGCGAGTGCAAAAAGTTTACGAACAGTTCATCAGCGACATCAAAGGACAATAATCGCTTCAAAGTCGTTCCTCTTTCTTCTTTTATTATAAGCCTCTATTAAAACCGAGGAATCACGGCAGTTTTTGACGGACTGGGGGAGACGACAAACTTCTTTTATGACGGATGCCAGACTATTTCTGAGTGGAAGCTTTGGAATTTTACGTTGGCACTTCAGGCTGGTTCTACTCGTGGAATGAAAAGAGAAATTTCGATTGGTACATGGCAAACTCTGGCTTAAACGCTGTTGAGTTGAACGCAAGCTTCTATCGTTTTCCCTTTCCCAACATGGTTACATCTTGGGCTAAGAAAGGCGAAGGATTAAGATGGTCCATCAAAGTTAACCGTTTAATAACGCACACTTTCAAGTTCAGCGAAAGGTCTTACCAACCATGGAAAAAGTTTCACAATCTTTTCACGCCCCTAGAACCAAACATAGATTTCTTTCTGTTTCAGCTTCCCCCGTCCATGACCCCTAAATCCGCCCCTTTAATAGAAAACTTCTTTGAAGAAACTCAGCTTAACGAAAGGTTCGCGCTTGAAGTCAGAAACTTAAAGTGGTTTGATCAAGAGTGGACAAATTGGGCTTCTAGGCTCGGAATAACCTGGGTGAGCGTGGATTCTCCAGATTTTCCATGTGATGTACTCAACACAAGCGGCTTGGTCTACGAGAGAATGCATGGAAGAACAGAGTGGTATGCCCATCTCTACAGTGATGAAGAGTTAGAGGAAGTAGCAGAAAAGATTCTCAACGTTGAGCCGAAAAATGCTTATGTCTTCTTCAACAACAATCACGCAATGCTCGTGAACTCAAGAAAGAGGTTAAGCATATTGAAAGAGGTTAAATGACGTTATGGCTGAAGAGTTAACTCCAAAAGCGACGTACGTTTGTCGCCGATGCAGCGAGGCTTATTCCCTTAAGGATTACGAGAGAAGCCATTTCTGCGAGAAGTGCGGAACTTTACTGAAAAGAGCATCCAGTTTTGAAGTAGTAAAGCCGGAAAAAAAGACGGCGAGCAAAGTCGATTTTGAGAAAATGGTCAAAGAATTCTTTCCCTACTCAAGCTTTCGACCTTTCCAGCTTAACGCAATAAAATTCACTTTTGACATTATTAGAAACGGAAAGATAGGCTTACTTTCATCTCCCTGCGGCACTGGCAAGTCTATATCGGTATTGACAGCTTTCTTCATGGCTAGAGAGTCAGACAATTCGACAGGCAGGCTTCTTGCATTAACCAGAACCAGAAACCAGCTTGAAATTTATTGCAGAGAACTCAAAAGCATCAAAAAGCACTGTGGTGTCAGCTTTGTCGCTTCTGTCTTTAAGAGTAAGAAGGAACTATGCCCCTGCGCCACAGAAGATGCGAAACTCAGAAATCTAAGCTACCGCGATTTCCTCTACTACTGCAAAGGCTTAAAAGCAGGCAGCTTCGGGAAAACCTGCAAGTATTACGACAGAACCTACAGCGGATGGAAAGCCAGTTGGCATGCCTACAACTTGGTTAACAAGATTAAAGAAATCGGTCCCCTAATGCCAGATGAAGTCTACGAAATCTGCCGAGACGAGGAAATCTGTCCTTACGAAGCTACCAAAATTCTCACAAGATACGCTGACATAATTATAGGCAACTACAATTATGTTCTCATCGACTCAATTAGAGGATCTGTTCTAGGCAGAGCTGGATTGCGAACAAAGGATATAAACTGCGTTTTTGACGAAGCACACAGCCTGCCCTACTATGCAGCAGGCATCTTCTCAGATGAACTCTCATCAACATCTGTCAGAAGGGCTTTGAAGGAGGTTGAAAATTTTGGTCTGGATGATCTCGGCTTTTTGGACGTTTTATATGAAGTAATGATTGACCTTGGAAAAAATGTTTACAAGGAGTATGGGTTGGATATCGAGCATGTTATCGGAAGGAACGATGTGGTCAACGCTTTATTAAAAAACCTCAGGGCCGACCGCGATAAGCTGCCGGAACTAATTTCCGAACTTTCAGATAAAGGAGAATCCATCAGACAGAAAAGGGCTGAAGTCGGCAAAAGCCCAGTGTCTTACTTATCCCGATGCGCAAGTTTTTTGTTAGATTGGATCGGTCTCGCTGGTTCAGGCTACGTTCGGTACGTGAAGGCAGAAATTGACAGAGATGAAAGAAAACATGTAAGGCTTGGAATTAGATGTCTTGATCCATCATTAGCTGCAAGCGTTATTAACGATCTTCGTTCCTGCATAATGATGTCCGGAACGCTTTGGCACACTGGTTATTATATTGATGTCTTGGGGATTGAAAGGAAACGCTGCGAGAGCATGGAGCTTCCAAGCCCATTTCCACCCGAAAACAGGCTTATTGTCGTTGATAAATCAGTTACAACAAAGTTTGAGAAACGCGGTGAAAAACAATGGAAAAGAATAGCTGAACATCTTACGCAGATAATCAAACAGATTAATGGGAGGGTAGCCGTTTACTTCCCCTCTTACGAAGTAATGCATGAAGTTGTTAAAGCAGCGAAACTTGATCTTCCAGTGGTTATCGAGCAAAAGAGTACAAGAATTTTAGATGTGCTTCAGTTTCTGAAAAATCATGCGCAATGTGCAGTTTTCGGTGTGGCTAGGGGCAAGATCAGCGAAGGCGTTGACATGTCAAGTGAAGGAAGAAGCATGCTCTCATCAGTTATCATCGTTGGTTTACCGTATCCAAAGAGAACAGAGCTTCAAGCCGCCCTTCACGAATACTTTAGAGAGAAGTTTGGAGACAAAGCCATAGAATACGCAAATGGCATTCCATGCTTAAACGCAATGGCGCAGTCAGCTGGAAGACTGTTACGAAGCCCAGAGGACAAAGGAATCATCGTCATTATGGATGGACGTGCAGCCGAAAATTTCAAACCAAAACTTCCAAGAGAATGGAGAGACGAAATGAAACCCCATGTGGAGATAGAAAATATCCTTTATAGAATTGAGAACTTCTATAAACCATGTTGAACCTTGCGTTTTTGTTGTAAACATCAGATATGGAAAAGTTTTTGTGTCTAAGAGATTTTTCTATTGGCTAAACGAACCAACGAAATTCTTGCTCTTCTTTCTTTTTTACTTCTCCAACACCTCTAATTAGACCGAAGGATTCCAGTATTTTTTGGGTCTTTTCAGCAGCAACATCCAATTTTGACAGATCAACATGCATGTTCAAATATCTGTTTAAAGCTGGCAAAGCGTAACGCGTAGCATTAGCATCTGGATACGTGCCTAAAGTCTCCACTAAGAGGGAAAAGCCTCTAAAACCTCTAAGTTTTCCGAGCCCGATTAGAAGGCCCGCAACGCCAAATATCTGCCCAACCATTAGTTTTGTTCCGAGGCTTAGGGCTTCGTTTAGTGTTTCAGGGTCGGTGGCTGCACAGTAAATTCCTGGGGTTGCCTTCATCTCTTCTTGTTTGAATCCGCCTAAAGTGATAATGAAACGGCAGCCCAATTCCTCGGCGATGTCCAAAACACGTCCGCAAAGCTCATACTGTCCGAAAGTTGTCAAAGCCTGTGTGTTGCCATACCATATGATTAAGTCGCGACCACCGTCACGGGCTTTATGATAATGGAGTTCGTTCATTGGAGAACGTGTGCTTCCAGTTTCCGTGGTCACTGCCAAATCTTGAAAAGAGGCGGAAAGAATTTCGGCGAAAAGCTTAGCTTTCAATTCGTGAATTAAATGGAGAGCTGCGATGTTGGCTACAAACCCTATTCCAGGCAAACCCTCAATTAAGACAGGATTATTCAGTTTCGGCTTTTCGTAAATCTCAATTGTGCAAACCATGTTTCAGCTCCTGTTCGCAACAAACATGTAATCTAAACAAAATCATAATATAAACATGTTTAGCGAAACGAACCCGCGCTTAGTCCATAATTGTTAAATATTCAGTTGCAATTTTCGATGGTGGCTGGTCGGCTTGGCAAGGGGCAACGGAATTGGAACGATTTATGACCTATGGAAGAGACATTCTAATCCTTTCCATCGTTTTCCTAGTGGGCTCCTTAGCCATCAACCTGATAGGCCCAATTTGGCCTATTTACATTACAAGCCCCCCTCTTGGGGCATCTATGACTGAACTCGGTTTCGTGTTCTCTATATCGAATGGTGTCGCTGCACCTATGCAAATTCTCAGCGGATTCCTGTCTGATAAGTACGGTAGAAGAAGACTACATGCGCTAGGCACGTTGATTGCTGCTTTCCCGCCATTGATGTACGCGCTGGCTAACAATTGGATGGATTTGGTGCCTTGGGCTGCATTGTCTGGCTTTGCAACAGGTTTATACATACCCATCCGATGGGCAATAGTAGCGGATGCTTCTTCAACCGATAAGATGGCTTCAGCTTACAGTTGGACAAACATTTCCTGGTTGGGAGGTTCCACTATTGCTCCGTTCTTAGGTGGAGTTGCTGCTGATACATTTGGCATACGCTTTCCTTTCTATGCTTGTTTTGTATTGATACTTGCTGTTTTTCCTCTTACACTTCTCATGCGAGAAACTAGGAGGAAACCGCACGCGAAGGCTGTGAAAGGGGAGAAGGATGAGTCCAAAGTGATTAACGGATACCTGCTTGCGGTGGTTCTGTTCTCATTGATCAACATAGTTCAAGGTTTAGGTATTGGCGTGACTGGACCGGTAATTTCAGTGTTTGTCTTGAAAAACTTTCCAGTTGATTACACGTTCATTGGCATATTATTCGCTATTGGCTTTGGAGTCGCCTCCATAGTCGTGCAAATTCCAGCGGGTAAGTGCAGTGATCGCTTCGACAGAAGAAAAGTCATGTTTTTCACCTTCTTGGCTTCGTCTCCGTTTTTCTTACTGTTTGCTTTTTCACGAAGCGTAATAGAATTGATTGTCTTTATGTTCTTATCAAATGCCATTTTGAATGCTTCATGGCCTGCTTTTCAAACACTCATGATGGAAGCAACGCCGCCGTCAAAGTGGGGTCTTGTTAACGGAGTTTCGGCGACAACTTTCTGGATAGGACTAATGCTGGGAAACGCTCTGAGCGGCATCCTTTGGGATGGCTGGGGCAAGTTTGCGCCTTTTTATGCATCTGCTTTAGCTATAGGAGCGTCTGCATTGCTACCGTTTCTGCTAAAAGAGACTAGGTTGAAGAAAAAATCTTGAAAGTGACTATTCAAAGGTGAGGAGTTTTGCTTTTTCTAAGTCTCGCAGGAACTTTAGCACCTGTTCTGGATTGGTTTCGTCGTATTCTGCTGAAACAGCATTTAAAATCTCGTAGGTGCTTCGTTTTCCATCCATGAAGTTCACAAGTTCAGCTGCTTTTTTGCTGAATTGTGGGTCTTTTTCGTAGATTTCTTGGTACCACTCGTATTCTTTCTCGCCTAGAGCCTTTTTTAATATATCAAAGCTGAGGGTGCCTGTGAATAGGCGTTTGGGGACTAGCTTCTTCAGTTCCGTTTTGGCTTCTGTTTCTTCAAGCTCCTCTGGGACTTTTACGCCTGAAGCTCTGGCAATGACGCTCAAGATTTCTTCAACTCTCACAATTTTCTGTTGGCCTTGACTTGCAATGTCCTCGCAGAGTTTTTTAATGAAAGTGTCTAGTTCCGGATTTTCTCCGAGTTTTCTCGCTGATCTTATTGCTTCTTGTTCTCGCCATATTACGTGTTCTATTTTGTTCTTGTAGCGTAAGGCTGTTTTTGCAAGTTCTTTGGCGAGTTCAGCTGGTTTGTCTTTGAGTTTAAAGTCTTCCTTTTTCTTGAACAGCTCTTCGGCTGCTTCCTGGAATGTTTCTTCGATTCTGGTGATGCCTTTTGATGCGGTTTGGTTTGCTAGAAGGAATGCTGTTTCGGCTGTGGCGTTGGCTAGCGTTAGGGCTGCGACTGTGGCTATCCATCCGATTCTTTTGAGGCTGTCTTCGCTGACTTTGTCGACGGTGTCCATGCTTGTGTGGTAGAACAGGTCTGGCCATTGAAGAAGCATAATGCATCGTACGCCTACGGTGGATTCTGTGAATTCAGCGTGGTCGCTTCCGCCGCTGAAAGCGGTGGTACGATAGCGGAATGTTGATGACGAGCCAAAGCCAGTTTGTCTGTCGAATTCCTTAATGGATTGTTCTATGAGGCTGAAAACGTAATCGTTCAAGTAGGATGGTAAGCTGTCAGGTGTGCGGTCAAGGTTAAGGGTAGATTTGCAGAGTTCTTGGTTTTGACCGACCATGTCCAAGTTTATGCCCGCCACAAATCGACTAAACATATCTTCGTGTTGGGATAGGTAGGCTACTGTGCCCATGGTTTCGGGAACCCAGAAGAAGCGTATGGTTCTGTCTGGCTGTGGGATTTTGCCAGAATTTATCAGCGCCGTGATTGTTCGTGCGATTTCTAGGAGTAAGCCGCTGCCTGAGGCGTTGTCGTTTGCGCTTGGTTTTGGGTGGCACAGATGCGCTATTAAGAAGATTTCTTCGTTTGGTTTTGTTTTGCCCCGTATTGTGGCGGTTATGACGTCTTCTTTGCCGGGGAAGAGGTGGGCGTCTATTTTTGCTTTGAGTTTTACGGTTTTGCCTTTCGCCAGCAATGCTCGTAGTTGGTTGCCTTGGCGTTTAGATAGCGAAAAGCCGAATGTCACTTTGTCGAGTTCTTCGGCTTTTGGCCAGATGGCTTGGTAGGCGTGGGCGTCTGGTATGTCTAGGCTCTCGCGGACGCCGGGCGTTTCGTAGGTGATTGTGTCTGTGATTACGCCTGCTGCGCCGTGTTTGTAGACGGCTTGTTCGTGAACGGGGTTTGCTCTGCCTGTGGCTAGGACGAGTTTACCTTTGACGTCTTTGCCTTCGTAGTCTTTTGGTTTTGTTCCTTTGCCGACGTCTACGAGTTCGGCTGTTACGCCTTCTGGTGGTGTGGCTTTGCTGTAAGTGTGCAGACAGGTGGGGACGTCTTCATATCGCACAATTAGCTTTTCTTCTGGCTCTACAAGGTGAAGTTCTGCGCTTTTAACTGTCCAGCCGAAGGGGCTAGTGTGGGTCCAGTATTTGGTTTTGCCGTCTGCTGGAAACTGTTCGATTGTTGCGTCTTTTAATCCGATTTTTAGGAGTTCGTTTTTGACGTGTTCTGCGGCTTCATGGAACATTGTGGAGGCTTGAATCCTGTGGAAACGGGCGATTTGCTCAACAAAAGACTTAGCAACAACACCAGACAACTCATCCTTAACAAGTTTGTTCAAATTCATTTTAAGACCACACGATTTAAACTAACTATACTTGTCCACATTTTTATAAGCCTGTTCATCTGATTCTGTTTAGATTTGATGATGAGTTTTGAAATTAGAGAGAAGGATTTGCTTGCGAGAATCGGTAAATTAAAGACTAAGAGTGGTAGTGTTGAAACTCCTTTGTTGTTTCCTGTGATTAATCCTAACATTCAGCCTATTTCTCCAAAAAAGATAGAGACAGAGTTCGGTTTCGAAGCCCTAATAACCAACGCGTACATTCTCAAAAAGCGCTTCCAGAACCAGCCCATAGAAAAAGACTTACACAAATTCCTTGACTTCAACGGCGCAATAATGACAGATTCCGGCGCGTATCAGATACTCGTTTACGGCGACATAGAAACAACACCCGAAGAAATAATCCAATATCAAGAACAGCTAAATACGGATATAGCCACAATTCTGGACTGGCCGACAGGCTGGAAAGTCACACGAAACCACGCAGAAAAGACAGTAAAAGAAACCGTAAAAAGAGCCAAACAACTCTTCAAAACCAAAACCCGAGACGACATCCTCTGGGTAGGCCCAGTCCAAGGCGGCAAACACCTAGACCTCGTAGCCAAATCCGCCATTGAAATGGGAAAACTGCTCTTCCAAATATACGCTTTAGGAAGCCCAACCGAAGTCATGGAACGCTACCGCTTCGACGTTTTAGTCGACATGATAATGACAGCAAAAATGAATCTACCCATCGACAAGCCTCTCCACCTTTTCGGAGCCGGACACCCTTTCATGTTTTCCTTGGCTATAGCCCTTGGATGCGACTTCTTCGATTCCGCAGCCTACGCCATATACGCTAGACAAAACCGCTACATGACAGACTCTGGCACATGGAGACTAAATGAGCTAGATTATTTTCCATGCACATGCCCCAAGTGCACAAGAAACACGCCAAAACAAACACTGGAACTGCCACAAAAAGAAAGACATGTCTTCCTCGCAGAACACAACCTCTACGTCTGCAACGCCGAACTGAAACGCATAAAACAAGCCATAAAAGACGGAAGACTCTGGGAACACCTGGAAATGCGGGCACACGCCCACCCAGCTCTGCTCCAAGCCCTAAAAAAACTAAGCAAGTACCAGGAATTTATAGAAAAACACGCCCCAACTGTGAAAAAAAGCGGATTATTCTTCTTCAATTCCACTGGACTCATGCGACCCGAAGTCGTACATTACCGAAAAAACCTAACAGCACAATACACCCAACCCAAACAAGCCAAAACACTTCTCTTCATACCACAAACCCAAACAAAACCATTCCACACATCAAAAGAGTACAAGCAAATCGCGAGAACCTTCAGACAACAACTCAAAAAACAAGCAAACAAAATCCACGTCTGCTTCTACGCAGCACCATTCGGTGTAATCCCAATCGAACTCGACGAAGCCTACCCACTATCCCAACACGAAACCGCCGTACCACTAGACAAAGAAACAATAACATACGTAGCCAATCAAATAGCAGACTACATCAACCACACAAACTACAAAACCATCATACTCCTAAACGACCCAGAAAACTGGAACAAAACCATCCACAACACAATCAAAAAAACCTGCCGACAAAAAAACATCAAATTCAAAAACATCAACACCACAGAAGCAACCTCCATAACAAATCTTCGATTTACACTATAAACCCTAGGTTCAATCCATATATAAGGGAGGGGTAGACAGCTCTCAGAGAAGAGAAATAAACAGAGGCAAACTACATATAGCGACTTCACGTAACATTTTGCACTAAACATTGAGCGATTAACGCATGATCCGAGCAGACCTTCACGTTCACACAAAATATTCCGCAGACGCAACAAACCAACCCAAAACCATAGTGGAACAACTTAACACACACCCAAACATCAAAGCCGTAGCCATAACAGACCACAACACAGTCGAAGGCTATTACAAAGTACAACAATTGGCTTCAGCATACCAAGATATCCTAATAATCCCAGGAGTCGAAATAACCACAGCAGAAAGAGGCGACCTAATAGTCTTAGGCATTGCAGAATTACCGCCTAAACCATGGACAGTCGAAGATGTAATTGATTTTGCGAGACAAAGAAAAAGCCTAATCATCGTTGCCCATCCATACAGGGCGTACGGGCTAGGCGACTCAGCCAAAAACTACTGTGTTGACGCTGTAGAAGTTCTAAACGGAGTCTCGCCACCTCACGTTAACAAAATGGCTGAGAATCTAGCAAGAGCAATGGGCTTGCCCGGCGTTGCTGGCAGCGATGCACACAACGTTGACGAATTATGGACTGCTTACACAGAAATTCAAGCTTCTCTAGACGTCGACGAAATCCTAAAAGCTATAAAAAAGGGACTCGTCAGGGTTGCCTCAACAGAAAAGTCAATACGTTTTTAAAAGAGCAAAGAGCATGATAACTGCATTAGCGGATGACCAGAGAAATGAGTCCATTACAAATCGGGTTTCTAGGCGGAACCCATGAAGTTGGAAGAATAGCTGTAGCCGTAAAGACTGAAAAGACACAGGTTTTGCTAGACTATGGAGTTATGCTAAATCACGAACCAGGATTTCCAATGCATGTACCCCCAAAGGATGTTGACGCAATAATTTTAACCCACAGCCACCTTGACCATTCAGGCGCAGTCCCAATCTTTTACATTCAGGAAAAGAAGACATTATACACAAACAAACTCAATCTAGAACTAACCCAACTACTGATTTCAGACTTCATTCACCTTTCCAGCTACTATCTACCATTCGAATACCTTGAGCTAAAGTCCATGATGCGCAGCAACAAACATCTGGATTTTGGCACTGAAGAAAAAATCGGGGACATACAAATTCAGCTTTTAAATTCTGGACATATTCCTGGAGGCGCGCAGGTACTGGTTGAAACTGAAGGAAAAAGGTTGCTTTACACGAGCGACTTCAACACCGTAGACACAAGACTTTTGGAGGGCGCCAAGATGGAATATGGCAATTTGGATGTGGTGATAATTGAAAGCACCTATGCAGATGAAGACCATACGGAACGTTTAGAACTTGAAAAACGTTTTGTGGATGAGGTGACTGATGTTGTGGAAAGAGGAGGCACAGTTCTAGTTCCAGCCTTCGGAGTTGGAAGATCTCAAGAAATCGCATGTGTTTTGACTGCACATCACTTTGAACATCCAGTTACCATAGACGGAATGGCACGCGCAGCAAGCACGATAATGATGAATTACAAGGAGTTTCTTAAAGACCCTAAACTACTTATTGACACCATGCACTCCGTTGACTGGGTGGAAGGATGGAGAGACCGCAGAAAAGCAACCAAAACACCAGGCGTAGTAATTTCGCCAGCCGGTATGCTCAAAGGTGGTCCAGCGGTATTTTACACTTCAAAAGTTGGAAAAAAGGCGAATAACGCCATATTTCTAGTGAGCTATCAGATACCGGGCACGCCTGGAAGAGAACTGTTGGATAAGGGAATATGCGTTATTGATGGAAAAATGAGGAAAGTCAAGGCTCGCGTTGAGCACTTCGATTTTTCATCACATTGCGGAGCAAGGCAGCTTAAAGATGCTGTGAAAAAACTTGGTGGAAAACCAAAAATTTACGTGGTTCACGGCGCGGAAGGAAACTGTGAACTTTTCGCGAAATTGATAAGGAATGAATTAGGGTTGGAAGCCACCGCCCCAAAGGCTGGGGACACATTCAAGGTTTAGAGTGGAACCATGAAAATCGGAATCTTAAACATTGGACAAATAGGCTCTTATGTGATGAGTAAAATTCAAGAAAACTTGAACATGATTTTGCCAAGGACAAAATGCACGATGCTCACCGAACCATTGCCGATTCCGCAAGAAGCCTTTAACAAGGCAAGACAGCAATACCGCTCAGACATCATTTTGGGCATAGTTCAAAGCTATGCCGAAAAAGAGAAAACTTTAGACAGAGTTTTGGGAATCGTGGATATCGACATTTATGTTCCAGATTTGAATTTTGTCTTCGGAGAGGCAAATTGCCCTGGAAAAGCGGCCTTAATATCTTTGTGGAGGCTTAGACCAGAATTTTACGGAAAGGCTTCAAACATTGAGCTTTTTGTAGAGAGAGGCACGAAGGAGGCGGTGCATGAGCTTGGACACACTTTAGGCTTAAGGCATTGTTCTAACCCGTTTTGTGTTATGTATTTCTCAAATTCCATATTCGATACCGACAGAAAACAAAGCTTATTCTGCAATAAATGCCACTTGAAAGCTGAAACATTTACCAATAAAATAGGGTAAGAGCCTTGGGTGACAAGTTTAAGGCAGAACCCATATATTTGACACCTATCCTAGCGAGCCTATTGTTTGGGCTATTATGCGCCTTCCTAATTTTAACATCTCCAATGGAGATTTACGGGATTACTCCCTTCCCCGAAAACATTGTCGGATCCTTCGGCAATGCATTCTATTTTGTTATCCTGGTCGGAATTGGCGCTTCACTGTTGTATCTGCTTTTAAAAAGGAAAAACCGCAAGTTAATCAGTTTGATTACTGGCTTTGCTTTGACAACTGCAGTTTATATGCTTTGCGTGGTTTATCTTCTGGCGGTATTTTCAAGATTTGCTATTCCAAACATAGAGGCTTTAATTTTAATCTCATCCTTGCTCATAACGGCGCTCGCTTATTTTGCAATTTTGAGAATACGCAGCAGAGTCTACGATTTTATGGTTATCTGTTTAGGAGGAGCCCTAGGCACCTTTTTAGGAGTTTCGATCCCAACCTTAAGCGCAATATTGATCCTGGTTTTTCTAGCGGTTTATGATGCATTTGCCGTCTATTATGGACCTGTTGGGAAAATAGCCCACAGCGGGCTTGACCAACTTCGGGGTCTAAGCTTCTCTTTTAAGGAGATTCAAATGGGGTTAGGTGATTTAACGTTTTATTCCATGCTAACAAGCAGAGTGCTTTTTGACTCCGGCCCGCTCTTCTGCTTTGTCTCGGCGGTAGGCGTGCTGATAGGCGTATTTTTGGCTTTTAAAATGTTGGAGAAAAAAGGAATGTTTCCGGGATTGCCCTTTCCGACGGCATTGGGCTTAATACCGGTGATTGTTTCAGTCTTTCTTTGATGAAAGCGTTTTGAAAAATTATAAAAGTGGACTAAGGCTTTAAGTTGATTGATTTTGGAAAGCGGAGGGATGGAATTGAGAAGTTATGCTAAGAAGTTGCTGCCTGTCTTGGCCATTCTGATCGCTTTATCAATTGCCTTATACTTTCTCATTAGCCGTTTTCTGTATCTTCCTGATGTGGTCGCTCCGCAATGGAGAAATCAAAAACAAAGCGCCCCAAGGGTTCTGCAGGGTGAGTTTATTTCCCTTCAGGCGGAGGGTATGGACACTAGGTCGCTTCGTAAGGCGGTTCTTTCAACAAATGAGACCGGAGTTTGGAGAAACGAGACTCAAAAAGCTTTTTTGTGGAGACAGAAAGCCGTTTTCGGTTTTGATAATTTTGGCACAGCTACCTACCAGAATGGCATACTCTACGCGCCTTCAAAAGGAGACAACAAGGTTTATGCGATTAACGCCTCAAGCGGCACCATAGCTTGGAATACGCCTGTTAGACAGTGTGATGCTTCCCCATGTATAGATGGCGGTATTATCTATGTCGGTGAATGTTTTGGTCCATACGATCAGCGCACGCCTTTTCCAAAAGCAATGGCGCTGAATAAAACTACTGGGGCAATAGTTTGGCAGTTCATTGAGCCGAACAACTTCACGTGGGTTGGTTCACCAGTCGTCTACGGCGACTGCGTCTACTATACGACATACGGCTCTGGAGTTTATGCCCTAAACAAAAACAATGGAAATCCAATATGGCATCGAGGAGACATCGGAACTATAGTGTGTTCTGTAGCTTATCACAATGGAGTCATCTTCGTTTCAGCTCATGATCCTCCAGATCAGTATGCTCTGAATGCAACAACTGGAGAGAACATATGGCACCAAAACTATGGAGAATCATGGGACTCCTCACCTATAGTTTATGAGGGGATGATTGTCCAAGTTACACGTAACACAACTACAGGATTATGGTCAACCTACGTGCTAAACGAAGCTAATGGAGGACTTATACGAAAATTTGTGGGTAAGGGAAGCTGCAGCACTCCCTTAGTTTATGATGACAAAATATTCATACCCAGTAACGATTGGAAAATGTGGGCTTTTGACTTGATAACTGGAGAGGAATTGTGGCATACAATAGCGTTACACAATGGAAGCCTCCAAGACTATAGCTATTGCAGTCCTGCGTCGTCTGGCAGAGCAATTTATTATCAGTCTTTAAACGGAACCTTTTACGTGATAAATGCAACTGATGGCGGTATACTTTGGTCTTTCGGGTTAGGCGGTTACGGTTTCGGAAGCCCCAGCATTGGCGACGGCTGCGTGTTCATCACTAATGACTTTGCCCTCCACGCGTTCAGAATAGGGCCGGGCGCTGGTGACTGGCCTATGTTTTGCCATGACAACCTTCACGAAAGCTACTCGGAGCACGGCGTAGAATATGTGAGGTGGCCGTTGACAGAGCCGAAGGATTTCAAGGGTTGCTCAAATGTTTGGGTGACGGCGAAGTTTGTCTGGTGTAATACGACCATTAATTATGCTGCAATAGCTTGGAAAATATACTTTTTTGACGACGCGGGAAACACGAATGCGACGGATGTAAAGATTTTCTATGTGAGTTTGCCACTACAGAACGTTGCAGTGGTTAATGTAGCGGATGAGGAAGCGGTGATATAAAAGCGTCTATAGTTTAGCTCTTGAGTCTTTTCTTTACCATTATTTAGCTGACAGCACCAGCCGCGTGGAGTTTACGTCAACTTCTGTGATTTTGCAGTTTTTGAACTCTTTGGATTCTCCGAGAACATTCTTAACGATTATATTGTCACTTTCCATCTTCGCGTAAATCACATCTTTGAATACTGTTTTTCCGTTGAGGATTACATTGAATTCGCACATTTTACATTCCAACCATTGCTAATAGAAATGTTAGCTTGGTTATAAGCTTCCTCTCAGAATTACAGGCGCTTTTTTGTTGTGTATTTGGGATAAGTAGTTATAATCCATGAGCATTATAGGTTTTAAATCTTGTAAATGGTTAAAAGATGAAACAAATGCCCAAGAAAAGCAAGAAGTCCTCAGGCGTTGACATATTTCAACTCCTGACGGAAACGGCGGAAAAAGAGAAAAAGAAGCGTAGAGAGGAACTTCTGTCACCGTTGGGCATAAAGGAATTTTTTGTTGAAGGAGACATAACCATCAACAAGAGAACATGTAAAGGCGTTGAGTGCAAGCTCTGCATAAAGGCGTGTCCAACAAACGCCTTGTATTGGCGAGTTGGAGAGGTTGGGATAATGGAGGAACTCTGCGTGTATTGTGGGGCATGCGTGTTAAACTGCATAGTAGACAACTGCGTAGGAATCTCAAGGAAGAGAGAGACGGGAGAGGTTGAAAGCTTCAGCAAGCCAAGAGATTTTATGACTCTTCAGCAAGGCATCAATGCAAAAAAGAGGCTTGAAAGAACCCATGACATTTTTCCGAAACCCGAAAATTACATTGAACGATATAGGCCCGCGCTCATAAAAATCCGAAAACGCAAGCGTAGGACACGACCCAAAAGCTAAGCTCTTCGCAATTAAAAACTCAAAAGCCTTATTCTCTAAGCTGGTTCGAATTTTAAACCACGCACGGTTTAAAAAACACAATTGTTCTCTCGCAAGAGATTTAAATGCCGATTAACCATACATTTAAAGGGTGTTTCAAATGATGCAAGCTTTCGTACTCGTCCGTGTAGGTTCAAGTGAGACGTTGAATTTTGTAAAGACGGTTAAGGAGGAACTCTGCAGAGTTGAGGGTGTTAAAGAGATTTATGGTGTCTTTGGCCGCTACGACTTCGTTGTCAGAGTGGAGACAAAGGGGCTTGAGGATTTGAGCAAGCTTGTTACCGACTGTATAAGGGGCATCAAGGGAGTAATATCCACGGAGACATTGGTGATTGGCTTCTAGGATGCTGCGGAGAGAAGAAAAAGGCTAGTCTGTGCGAGACTAGCGTAGCCCCCCTTATATATAGATTCAACCAGCGTTTGCGTTGTGTGTTTTGCCCAAGTTTACCAAGTAAATCAGGGTTAGGAAAGGGGACTATGCTTGTGTTTGCCATTTTTCTTGTAGAAACTTTGGTATGTCCGATGAATCTCTTGGCCCGACAAGTACTTGCCATCCGCTCAGTTCTTCGATTTCTCCGCTTAGGCGTGCCGCTTTTCCCGGGATTATAAGTTTTCTGTGTTTAACCTTGTTTTCTATTCCAGAAGTCTTAATTGCATCGGCAACTTTTTCCGATGTTAGTTTTCTTCCGGCAACAGCGCTGTCAACGGCTATGCCTTCCGTGTCTACAACCAGCAAGTAAGTATTTACTTTTGCAGCGTCAATGTCTGAAGCTACAGTGTAGTATGTAAGGGCAAAGTTTGTTGTAAACATCACAGGCGAGTTCTCATCTGGAGTTCCAAACACCCTTAGTCCTGGTTCAACAGCCACTGGTTTTCGTGGGTCTGTGTAAATGTTTTCCCGCAATACAATTGGCGGTAAAAGCGACCAGCCGTCAACGCTATGCAATATTATGATGTCTGCGAAGCGAACAATAAGCAACGAAGCCAAATAGGCTTCTCTCCACTTCGCAATCTCCTCCGGAGCCTCGCCACGTTCCATCCAAACAGCCATAGGCACACCAATCAAAGGAAAACCAAAAAGCTCATCTCCACCTTTACAAGCAGCCCTTCGAATCATAGCAAAATTGTTCAGCGTATCAGCCAAACCGTCGCCTGCAAAAGTGCCAGGGTCTAACACTAGGTCTTCAACGCCATACTCAAGCAAAGTCTTTGTCAAGGACTTAAGCATTTTCAGATTGTTCGGCGCAAAAACCGCTAGTGGACAGTTATACATCAGGGCGAGTTCAGCCATCTCCTTCCAGTTATCCTTTGTCGCCGCGTACAAGAGTGGTCTCGACTTTGGGGCAGCCATTAACCCAGCTTCAAGAACAGTTGAGTTCAAGGAACATAGGATCAAGGGCGAACTCGTGTTTTCAGCCACTTTTTTAACTGTTGCCTTGAACTTTTCAGGGTCGTTTGAAGTGGAGCGAACAGCAATCATGTCAAGCTTCAGGGTTTGTCCGATATACTCGAAGCTGAACTGCTCCGTCCGCTTTATCCTATCCAATATTTCTTCATCAGCCATTTCATCAGTTACATCAATCGCAACCGCGGTCGGGTTAAAATATGCGAACTCGTGACGGTACATCACAAGCTTTCCGCCAATCTTCACAGTCCCATCGCCAACGCCAACAACAACCTCTTTTATCGCTGGCTTAAGCATCTCCTTCAACTGCTTGTAGGCTTTCTCATGCTTCTTAGTTAAGAGCGGAGGACACTTCTCAATTGAGACTTCGCGGTTCACAACTTTCGTCGCAAAAGCCATGCAGTTTTCTTCACCGCACTCCTTACAGTTCGTTTTGGGAAGGAGCTTGTAAACATCTATTGGGCTTAGTTCTTTTACGCCAACTTTCCCCTTTCCTTCTCTCTCGCTCATGCGCACAACACTCCAAGGTCTAAATCTTCATAGAAACCCATTCAACAAGCTTGTCAGCGTTACCTGAACCGCCGCCCGCTAGCTGCCTAGTTATGTCCTTGAGGGTTTTCACAGCGGCAGGATGCATCATCATAAACAAGTCAACACCAGCGAGTAGAAGCGTCAAGGCAGTAACAACTTCCCAAAGAGGACCCCTCAACTCGCGGGGTTCCCACTCCGGCGGCATCTTCAGCCACGCCTCCCTCGCCGCCCAAGCATTTGTCGTTCCGGAAGACATAGGATGCGCCAGTTCTGGGTCTCCCATCAAAGCCGCAAGCCTAGCCCTCTCCATGTTAGTGAAAGCATAGTCAAGACCATAGCCTAATGCGGCGGTTGTCAAATCCATGACAATGTCCTCTTTCGGCAGAAAATCATAGAGCCTGCGATTTAGCTCTCTAGCCAAATTCAAATCCATGGGCGTAAAGGATAAAGCAACATGCCCATTCTTCTTAACGAATTTCGCACAACGCTCAACATCCATATCACGCGTTATTGAGCTTATCAGAAAACGCTCGCCAGCAAAAGTTTCAGCAACTTCCGCAAAGACATCCGCATCCTTAACTGGGTCTCCACATCCGCCAATCACGAGAGGTACATCCACAGCCTGCGAAACGTCTTCAACGGTCTTAACAGCCTCTTTCGGCGAAGCATCCTTCACAAGCGGGTCAATACTTATCAAGTGAATAGTCACAAGATCAGCGCCAAACTTTTCAACCGCAAGCTTAGCCCAAGCAGCCGGGTCTCCCAAAACATCTTTCACATGCATCTTCACAGCCTTTGCAAGAGGAACCTCCATATCAAAAACGTCCAGTGTTACCACCGGAGAATGTGGCGTGGGTCTTTCAAACGTGTAAAAGGCTGGAGTCGTCTCGCCTCCGATAACCACAGATTTGCCTCGGGTTCCACCCTCACCTTTGGTGGCTCCAAGTTTAACCTCGACAACCTTGCCAGGATAAGTTTCAACTGGCGGAACAAACTCAGCTTCAATAATGGTTGTCGGCTTAACCTTTATTGACGGGGCAACTTTGGGCGGTGCAAGAACAGGGGCGGCAACCGCACCAGGCTGAAGCCATATTTCTAAATCACCAACATCCATCTCAAAATCTTCAAGCTCTAACTCCTGAAGTTTGGCAAGAAGCTCCAATAGGCGTGGACTAAGCTTCAGCCCTAAAGCCTTTTCTTCCTTCTCCTTCTCTGCCAACGCTTTCACCTTTTCTCAGGTTTCTCGCTTTTCATCGATCGGATGATGACTTTCTTGGCGTAGATTTTCGCGTCCTTCAGAATTATCTTGAATCCTCCAGCAGTTATTGGTATGGTTGCTGCTGTGGCAACGGGCATCGGTAGAGCTTCTTCTTTTGCTTCGGCTGGCACAGCTTCTTCGACAGCCACTATTTCTTCTTTCCAGCGTTCCACAACCGGGTGGTTATGCTCCTTTAGGAAAGCCTTTAATCCGTCAATTGTTTTTGCATCCTCTTCTGTGGCAACCTTGTCAACAAGCTCAGTTGGAATGAAATCCTTCACCCTTTCCTTGACCTCTTTAGGTACCCACACCAGTCGGCTCCATCCACCGTCAGCCTGCAGAAACTTAGGAGACCGCATGTACTCGACGGATATCCCGTGGAACCCGTCCACTTGGCGTCCGCCTGCTGTTGAGTCCGCGAGAGTTGAAAAGGGTAATCCATTCACAGTTACATCCTTGTAACCTCTATGTACGATGCCGAACCCATCTACTTCGGGAATGTAGAAGGCTACACCTTCAAAGCAGCCGCATGAAGTGTGCGGATAGCCGAAAGCAGTGTAAAGCCAGACCTTTGTAATTTCTCCCAAGGTTCTCTTTTTCGCGGCTTCGTTCACACCTGAGAATTCTCCCTTAACTGGATCAAGCAACTCTCCTTTTTCAATGGTGAAGACCGGTCCTTTCGGGTCTATGCTTGCTGCTGCCCTTCCGTCAAACCAGCTTATGGCTCCGCAGTTAGAGTATCGCTGGGGGGTGATCACGCAGACATGGGTTGGGGCAAATGACTGGCATAAAACGCATCCATAAAACTTGTCGACTTCTTCGTCCTTCAGCCCTCTAGCTCTGGCGTCTCTTGCCTCATAAATCTGCAGAGCTTCATTGTAGAGTCCCTTCACTTTCTCTAGTTCTGTGATAAAAATCACCTGCATCTTTTCAATTATTGGCAGCTCGCTTTTGAAAAGCCTGTGCAAAACCTTCCCAATATATTGTAAGGAGTTTAAGCCTTTTTGGAAGGATTTCTTGCTCAGCCTAAGCCATATGTCGTAGCGCTGGTTAAGGTGCATAAAACCCTCAATGTAATTACAGTAAGCGTGTATGCGCCTCTCTATCACTCCTTCAAGTTCGGGTTCAAGCTTTGGACCAGCAACTTCAACGAGGATGCCGAAAGGATAGGTTTTCCCTTCCTCCATATCTTTCAAGTCCGGTCCAACGATAGTTACTTTTCCATCCTCAATCTCTTCTGGTTTTTTCACCCTTGCCAGTTCAAATTTTTCTTTCATCTTTGGCCCGCCAAGTTCGACATACATTGCTTCTTTGCGGATTCTTTCGCCTTCATAAATTACGCCCACGTCGACAGGTATGTCTTCAAACATTGACATTTTCTATTTGCCTCCTTCAAACCTTTTCAATTATTACCTTAAGATTTTCCATCCAGTCTTTTAGGGAAATGTTTGGGAAAGACCAGCTTGCATGTGGCTGATAAACGTTATCCAATGTTATGGTCTTAAGGTTTGGGACGAAGTGCTTCAGCCCTGAGAGAATAGTCCACTCCATGTAATAGGGAATGCCAACAAACAAGGCTAAGTCATATTGGCCGCTACCGTCAAGTCCACTCCACTCTGAATCAGTGAGCCTATTGCCGATATCCACAGCAGGCATCCATCCCGCTGGATGATAGCCCCTCTTTAAAAACTCACCAATTATGTGTGCTGTGGCCACAACTGAAATGTTAGCTTTTTTCGCTAGCTCAATTATGTAATCTATTAGTTTTTTGTCTCCTAGCTCGATTTCAGCAGCCTTATGGCCGACGACGAGGATTGGATGTTTAGCTTTCTTAATCATTGCAGCAACGACTTCAGGTTTTGTTATGACAAGGGCCTTTTTTGGTCCCGGAATCTCCGCAGTTTGCCAAGGTTCAGCAGTTGCCATTTCCACTCACTCCTTCCTCTTCCTAATCATCCTAGGCAGAAGCGTAGGGTCAGGAATCACCGTTTCCTTCCATTTTTTCTCTTCAAGAATCTTTACGATTTCATCCTTCATTGTTATTGGTATATCAGTCAACGTGCGCACAAAGAGGTGTATGTCTTCGGGCATGGTTCCAAACAGCCTTTTGTGCAGGTCGATGTAATGGGTGAGTTTTATGGCTCTTCCTTTCATGGTGTCGTTGGGTCTCATGCAGAGTTTAGCTATCATAACCATTGCTTCCTCTTTTGTTTCAGCCGCATAGAACAAATGTTCAGGCGCTGGCCCAACATACACTTTTTCTCCAGTTCGTGCATCATAAACAAACCAGTCTTCCTCGCGGTCAGCCCTTCCGAGGAGCATACGCCTGTACTTGATTCCATGGGGGCCGACTATGACTGGCACGCCTAATCTCCAGAAACCACTCGCAATTGCTGCTGCCTTTTGGGAATAAGCGCCCCATGCAACACCGACTGCACCGACGCGATTGAATATGTAGTCGGCTATCTCTTCATAGTTAGCCCTTAAATTCCGCTTTGCAAATATGTTTGCGATTTTTATTGCAGCTCCAGCAATGTGGGAGTTTGCAACACAAGAACCAACGTTAACAAGCGCTCCGGCATTGAATTCGCCTGTGAGAATCTCGTAGGGTGTTTTTCCTTCCTCGTTTTTGTACATGGCAGCAGACATCGCCGAGCATCCGGAAGTTACAACTATGTAGCGTCTGTTGGCGAATTCGGTGCAAATTTCGGCTACCTCTGCTCCACCTTTGGGATAGTTAGCGCATCCCACGACTGCAACAACGCCCGGAATTTCGCCAAGCACGATTGGGCTTCCAACATTCCTTATTTCAACGTCTTGTATAGCTCCTCTTCCAGCCCTCACCTTGTAAGTTTCCTCTTTCAGCTTTTTCTCTCCAGCTTTCACGATAAAACTGTGAACTGACAAGCCAACTGGACATGCATGTTCGCATCGCCCACAGCCTACACACAACTCATACAAATCTGCAAGCTTTGCTAGGTTTCCATCAGCCGCAGCTTTCATTGCCTCTGAAATATGCAGGTCTTGGGGGCATGCCCTTCTACAGTCGTTGCACTGTCTACACTCTTTTGCTCTTAGGATAACTTCGTCGACCTCCGGAATTACCTTAAACTTTTTCCGAAGTGGGGCAACTTTCAACGCTGCTTTTACGGCGACTTCTCCAACTTTTTCAGGGTCTAGAATTAATGCTCCTGGTGTTTTTCCATTTAGCAAGTCTTCCACTATTGCGTCTGCGGGGTCGTTTGTGCGGTTTGGCAAGCCCATGCAGTTCTTTTCGGACGCAACAATTACGGGTGCTTTAATGCTTTGAGCCTCATAGAAGGCATCTGCTCTGATGCACTGCTCGTCCAAAACAACCACATCTGGGACGCCGCTTCTTATGAAACGCAGTTGCCAAGAAATCGGACCAATGATTTTGCCTCGCTTATAATATCTTGTTATGTCATGCGCTGTGCAGCAGAGACCGCAAACTTCAATTTCGCCGTCGAATCCGTTCTCTTTCATGTAATCTATTATTCCAACAGATGGAACAACGTTGTGGCCGATGCAAAGAACCACAGGTTTTTTCAGATTTATAGTTCCAAATCCCAAATCCACAAGCGGGGCTTCCGGATCTGCCTTTGGAAAGCCATAAGCCGCTATTTGAGCAATGTCCGCCACCTCCAATCCGATATGATCTATCATGCCAGCGTGAAAAACCTTTGACTCAAAGTCAATGTTGCTTCCTTCCTGTCCCGTGTGCGTAACGGAAAGCAGATGCGTCAATTGGGTTTCAGCATAGTCCAAAACCTCTTCCAAGTCGCCAAGTGTTTCTGGTTTTACCCCGCAAACAAGTCGGATGATCGGTGCCTCAACCTTAACGTTCAGTCCGCCAACATCGAGAGGGACCCTGCGTCCGAATTTTTCGATTAAATGTTCAACTAGGTGGCGGGCGTGTCCAATGTGGGTGGCTGCTCCGATGCAACAGGCTAAGAGCACTATTCTTGATTGCTGGGCTGCCATGTTTATTCCGCATGCTCCACGCTTGTTCCCTGTTAGGTCGCATTTGCCAAAGGTGCAGAGGCAGCACACATCACAGAAGGGCAAGTAAAATGGCTTATAACGCTGGAGGAGCTTCATGTCCCACTCTCTTAAGGCCGTCAGCGACGGAAAAGGCGTCGGCCCAATAGGTTCAACCCACGCTTCCTCAACGATTCTGCCAATTGAAAGCTCAAGATTCTTGATAAGTCCAACATCAGTCTTCAATTCATCAACTTTAACGTGCACACCTTTCCTACTCAACTATAAACACACCCAAAGGTTTTGAAAATGTATCGTTATCGCAGCGTTATTTTAAGCTTTTCCAGAATCACTACTAGATAGACTCTGTCTCACTTTTGAGTCTGAACCTTCGTTTTACCGACATCGGTTGTCATTTGTTGTCATTTGTGCTTTCTCAAGTGTTCTTCGAGAAACTCGCGGTAGCTCTGACAGATTTTGCCGCAGACTTTGCATTGGAACGACTCGATTGTGAATGTGGTTTCCTCAGGGTCGACGAAGGTAGCGGTTCGACCACCCCAGGGTTGATCTTTTGGCTCAGTGACAAATTTGACTCCTTTGTCTTTGAGATTTTGATAAGCTTTGTCGACATCGTCAACCAGCAGACAGATTTCCGGTTTTGCTTTTAGTTCCAAGCCAAGCTCTACTCCAGCTATGTCAAAAATTGCGCCAGCAGGCCATTCGCTTATTTTCTCAAGCCCAAGAATATCTTGATAGAAAGATACTGACCTTTTTAGATCAGACACGCCAATTCTGATATATGGTATCCTTTTGATATGACTATTTTTCTTCATTACCATTCTACCCTTGCTTTCGCCTATCGCATGATGGCTCATATTACTCTTGCGCTAATGGCTCAGATCTCTTGTACCGCGAGTTGCAACATAACTTTGGAAATCGAAAACACAGTGTAAAGTCTATTTTACTATTTGGTGCAACTGGCTTTTTCCATTATTTTTCCTACAGAAACATAGGCTGGGGAATCTGGAGGCAAGTCTAGCAGAGATTTTCCAGCAAGAACGTATTCTTCAACCTTTTCATCATAGGCTATCTTGCCCAAATATTCTAATTTCAAGGTTTTTTCAGCAGAAGCTTCCAAATGTTTTGGGAACCTAAAACCACCGACAACATAGAAATTTTCGAAGTCTATTTTGACCTCTTTTGCTATGCGATATGCACGTTCAACATGATGGAAGGATTTTTTAGAAGGATCAATGATGTCGAAGATGTCGCTCACCTTTGATGTGATTCTTCGGTTCAAATGTTCTAAGCCCGCCGGCGAGTCAATCAGAACATACCTGTAGTTCTTAGTTAACGACTCTAGAGCTCCTTTCAGAGCTGCGTTTGGAAGGCAATAGCACCCTTCAACCCACTTCGTTCCAAGGGCAACAAAATCGAAAAAGTCGCCCTCATGCATACCATACGTCCAAATTCTGCTTTCAATCCGTTCTGTGGGTGCGACACCAACAGTCGTCCCGCCTTCCTCTAAGAAAGTCTCCACAAGCAACTCTGAAATGGTCTTTTTTCCCTCTTCCTTCAGGTCTACGCCAACCATTTCGGCAAGGTTTTGGTCCGGGTCAGCGTCGACCAAGAGTAACGGTGTGTCTCCTATTTCAATAAAATGTTTGGTCATCAAAGCCACGAAACTTGTTTTCCCAGTTCCTCCGCGGCCGATCGCAACCAGCGTTTTCACGTGTTTTCTCGTCTCCTCTGCGTAGTAGGTTTCCCTTCTAACTTATTAGTCATTCTTTGCAGTAAGCTTCTCACAAATTTTTTTTATGGCGCGCACAGCCTCGGATTCCTTATGCGCAAGTGGCGTTTCTCCTCGCATTTCTGCTTCCACAATCTTTTGGTCGAAAGGCACAAAATCAAGAATTTTTAGGTCGTTTTTTCCAGCAAAACCTTCCATTGTTTCTTTTTGAATATCATCTCCAACTTTGTTTCCAACGAGGAAAATCTGTTTCATGCCAGCGTTGTCGGCCAATTCATTGATATATTTGGCAGTTTCAAGGGACTTCATATTCGCATCCACGACAATCAACATGACATCCACATGTTTTGCCGTTCCTCTACCAATGTGCTCGACACCCGCCTCCATGTCAAGAACCACAACCTCGTTTCGCTCCACAACTAAATAGCGAAGCAACGCTCGGACTACAGCGTTTGCTGGACAAGTGCATCCCGAACCCATCGACCGCACAGTTCCCATGACAATTAAGTTTACGCCAAAAGGAGTTTTTACTGAAAAGTCACGGACAACATCATCCACCGTGAAGGAGAGACGGAAAACGCCCGGATATCCCGTGCCCGTTTTAGATCCGATCAATTCTTTGTTCTCTGATATTGGCAATATCTTGCGGGCTTCCTCCAATGATAAGCCCAAAGTCAAAGCAAGGTTTGGCGAAGGATCAGCATCAATAGCTATCGTCTTCAAGCCTTTACTGGCGAAGGCGCATGCAAGAGCTCCAGCGATTAGAGTTTTGCCAACACCACCCTTACCAGAAACCGCAATTTTCACTTCGTTCTCTCCGCTTTCAAAGTTTTACTATGCTGATAGGCACACAATTGCCTATTTACGTTTTCTGGAATGCTTGAATTCTTATAGAAAGCGGTCTACTATAAATTATTAAAGATTTTTCAGATTAATTACCCCTAAGAAATAGGAGACTTTTTACCAGATTCTGTCAACCTTAAGATGCGTCAGGTATCCTATCATACCGTAGAATGGGAGAGAAAGAATCTCTGTTATATGCCCAATTGAAATTGGTAAGACCCCAAATGCAAAAAAGCCCCATAGAAAAAGAAACGTTCCGTATATTGTTAACGATTTGAAGTTATGGAAGGTTTCGGTTGTTTTCCATCTGAAATGTATACCTGAAAACAAAAGCCAAATGAACAGTGGAGCAAACAACAAAAGAGCATACTTCTTATACCATGGTAGATCCTCCACTCTTCTGTTGTTTTTCTTCCTTCTATATACGGAAGGCATGTCTGGAAGAAAATTGCTGTAGAAGAAAATCAATATACCCCAGAACATAGAGTCCAGAGCATTTTCTCCAAAGAAAAAGAAATCCGCACACACATAAAGAAGACTCGCCGGCAAAACTACCCATTTGAACACTTTAACTAGCAGGTGAAAATGCTCCGAGGTTTCCTTCTTCATATACCAAACTCGGATTTTTGACCTGATTTTTCGATTTATGCTCTTGAAGAAGTTCAACACAAAGCCATAAAGAGCCTCATACAAGCCAGTCAGCATGCTATGAATTGCTTTAAAAAAGCTCTTTATTTTTGATACTTTCGTGACTCATCGCCACGCTGCTAATTATTTACACAAATTAATTTAATCCTTTTGTTCTCCTATAAATTTTATCTTACTTTCCTTTCTTCTATTCTTCTTATAAGAACAGGTCTTTTTCTTTCGGTCTTATAAGCTCAGTTGCCCTTGCGTCTTCTGATCTTGGATAGTTATATCCGCGAATTATAGCTGCTGGAATTCCTTCATCTACTTGCCCAATCACTAGTTCAGCAGCCGAAGACAGCTCATCAGCAATCGCTGTTTGTTTCACTTTTAAAACATAGCCAAACAAGTCTTTTTCTCCCCTTCTGTCTCTAATCGGCTTTATTCCAGCACTCCCTATCGCTACGTTTATTTCGCCCTCTCTCAACGGACGTCCATGCGTGTCAGAAATAATAACCGCAACATCACAATCCCTAAGCCTCTTTATTTCCTGTCTAATCTTTTCAGCGGAACTGTCTGGGTCTTCTGGTAGCAAGGCAACGATTCTCTCTCCCGGAACATTAGATTTGTCAACGCCGGAGTTTGCACAAACAAACCCATGCTTGGTTTCAGTGATGAGTTTTCCGTCGCCCATACGTTTGATGCTTTTTGATTCCCGAAGGACAACCTCAACCATGGCTGGGTCTTTATCATATTGTCTGGCTATGCTTTTGGCGAATTCGGAGGGTGCAACTTCATCCAAATTTACGATTTTTCCTTCAGCGCGGGAGATAACAACATGCGTAACTACAATTATGTCTCCATTTTGGATTGGTGTGCTTTGTTTTTCAGCTGCTTCGCATATGAGCTTGGCTAGACTATCTCCTTCTTTCACAACTGGCAACCCATTAATTCCAATTACTTGAATCGTGTTCATTAGATTTTCACATCTGCATTATATGGAAAGTGAAGTTCTTTATAATTTCGCTTAAACGTGTCCATCATCATTAAAAGTCTGCTCCACAACACTCTTAACTATTACAGTTGCTTAAACGCAACTTTCCTACATTTTGCAGTGTTAGGTACAAAAGATTTTTAATCTCAAGACTATTTTCTCTTTAGTCAAGATGATTCTCAATGAAAATATTACATGAATTTGTTCCAACACGCAAATTTTTGAAGATCGCCGAAGAGATTAAGGACCTAGTTGACGGATGGAACGTCACTGATAGCGCTGCTGGCATACCGGCACCTAGCGGTACAGTTGTTAGTTGCATACTCAAGACTAAATACCCCGATAAAATAGTAATACCCATATTCATACTACACTACAAAGGCCCAGTCGAAGTGGGAGGTTTGGCTTTAGCGGCGGATGCCATAGGTCTTGATGGCCTTGTGCTTACTATGGGCGACATTCCTAAGTATGGAGAACCCATAAAGGCGCTTAAAACATCCGAGGAAGCTCGAGAATTTTTACGCACAACAGTGCGCCTCAAGAATCTGAAGCTAGGTTGCCTACTCACTGCACGCCGATCTGCAGAAGATAATATTGCTCGAGTAAGGGATGCATGGGACTTCATCTTCTTTATGAGGCTTGAAGATAAATCCTTACCCACGTTAGAGCAAACAGCCAAAGAGTGTAAACGGTTAAACAAGCCCATATACTGCTACCTCCTGATAGAAACACCCAGAAATGCAGAGACTATAAAAATGATTGGATGGCCTGTCACCACAACTATGGATCAGGCTGAAGAGTATGTAGAAAAACTGGAAGGTATAGTAGATGGGATAATACCGACATGCGCCGGAGACCACGAAGGCGATAAAGAGTTATTGGAAAGACTACAAAAGTTCAGAAAGTGACAATTTTTTAAACAAAAGCATATACTATGGGATTGTGAATCTTAAACTTGTAAGTTGTCCTTTAAAGAGTTATTTAGTATGAGCTTTGTTAAAATAAGTTTTGAAGACTCTTTAGAAAAGAACGTTGTTGCTACTGGAAAATGTGTTGGCTGCGGCACATGCGTTGTTGTCTGTCCCTTCAATTGTTTAGAATACATGGAGGAGATGCCGAGCTTAATAGAAGAATGCAAAATCTGCGGCATCTGCGCACAAACATGTCCTGTATACGAGTGGTCACGGTCAAAAGCGGAAAATTCTGTGTTTGGCAGAGAAAGGAAAGCCGAAGAAGAGTTTGGAATATATCGCAGACTCGCAGTGGCTAAAGCACAAGACAACAAGATACTTAAGGCTTGTCAGGATGGAGGTATTGTTACCGCACTTCTGTTATTTGCTTTAAAAAACGGGCTTATTGATAGTGCGATTGTTTCCAAAATCAGCCAAGAAAAGCCCTTTTATCCAATTCCAAAGTTGGCTACAACTCCAGAAGAGATTTTAGAATGTGCTGGGACAAAATATTCCTACTCACCAAACATCCTTGCTATGACTGAAGTGGCCAAACAGAAAAAGGCAAGCGTAGCTTTTATAGGAACACCGTGCCAAATTCACGCCATCAGAAAAATGCAAATGTTAGGTTTGAGGAAGTACACTTCTCCTCTAAGATTCCTAGTAGGGCTTGCATGCTCGGAGTGCTTCACTTATGAAGGGCTCATGGAAAAATACATTAGTGGAACATTAGGCCTGAACTTGAATGACATAAGAAAAATGAATATTAAAGGGAAAATGATTGTCACGACAGAATCTGGAGTTATAACAATTCCTCTTGCAGAAGTAAAGCAATACGCTCGAAATAGCTGCAGGTTTTGCAATGACTTCAGCTCTGAAGTAGCTGACATATCAGTGGGCGGTCTTGGACTTGAGGGCTGGACATTAGTTGTCATACGCACAAAAGAGGGGGAGGAAGTTTTCGAGGCGGCTGAGAAAGCCGGGGTGCTGAAAGCCAGACCCGTCGAAAAGGATGAGTTCGCTCTTAACTTGCTCGTCAAACTTTCTGGGAAAAAGCGGAAGTCAACAAGCGAGTAGCCACCCTTACTTAACATCTCGGCCAGAAATTGAACGCGCAGATTTCTTCTAATGATTTTCGGGGTGGAGGCTGGGGTTTTTCGTCTGTGTATCCCATGATAATCATGGCTTGGGGTTCGAGTTTTCTTGGTAAGCCGAGAACCTTTCTTACGGCGTTTTGGCAGAAGAGAGGTGCGCAAATCCAGCACGCACTAAGCCCATGGTAATGGGCTAAGAGCAGCATGGTTTGGATATAGACTGCGACGCTTTGAACAGCCATTACGTGTTCAGCTTTCTGTCTCCGCGAGTCCAGGTATCTATGCATGTCCTCCATGGTTAGACAAGCTATCACGACAAGGGGGCTTCTGGTGATTCTGTCCCAGCTCTTCAGCTTGACTATTCTTTCAGCTTCATCCTTTGGAACTTCATCTTCAAGCATATCGGAAAGCCAGGCTTTGCCCATTTCGGTTGCAAGCTTCCTCTTTACTTCCTCATCATCAATCACTATGAAACGCCAAGGCTGGGCATTGTGAGCTGATGGAGCCCACCTCGCCATGTCCAGTATAACATGAATGACGTCACGTGGAACTTTGGTAGACTTGAATTGTCTAACGCTTCTTCTTGACTTTACTAACTGGGTTATGTTCAAGTTTGATATCCCCTCTTATGCTCTTTAGGAATTTCACATTTTTAAAGTCAAGGTTGACGGTCAGCTTTATGAGGTTAAAACAATGCTTTACACTTGTGACGGCTTATGGAACTCGTAGTAGCCCTCGCCGGCGGAGTCGGTGCGGCTAAACTGTTAAGGGGTCTTGTTCAACTTGTCTCGCCACAGAACTTAGTGATTGTCGGCAATACTGGCGACGACGTAGAGCTTCACGGACTTCATATAAGCCCAGACTTAGACATAATCATGTATTTTTTAGCCGGGATCGTGGACGAATCGAAGGGCTGGGGTGTCTCTGGCGACACTTTTAACTGCCTTGAAATGTTGGGTAAGCTCGGATTTGAAACATGGTTCAAACTCGGCGACCGAGACTTAGCAATTCACATTGTCAGAACCAAAATGCTAAAGAACGGCTTCACCCTCTGTCAAGCCACAATTAAGCTTTGTCGAATGTTGGGACTTAAAGCCAAACTTATACCGATGACCAACAATCCCGTACAAACCAGAATTGTATCTGGCCAAAATACCCTGGATTTTCAGGAATACTTCGTCGAAAGGGGGACAAAGGATGAGGTTACGGATGTGTTGTTTCAGGGTGCTGAGGAAGCCACGCCTGCACCAGGCGTCGTTGAGGCTATAAGAGAGACTGAGCGCGTGATTATATGTCCAAGCAACCCGATTTTGAGCATATCACCAATACTCTCAATCCCGACGATTAGGACTGAGTTAAGAAAAACAAAAGCGTACATTGTAGGCATCAGTCCAATAGTAGGCGGAAAAGCGATTAAAGGACCTGCCGACAAGATTATGACCAGCATGGGACTTGAAGTCTCGGCGTACGGCGTTGCCAAGTTTTACGAAGACTTTCTCGATCATCTCATAATTGATAAAGTTGACGAACAACAGAAGAAGCGAATGGAAGAGTTGGGCGTTAAAGTAACAGTCATAGACACAATAATGAGAAACCTTGAAAACTCTGTTCGCCTAGCAAAAACTGTGATGGAAGCAAAATAACGTGATAATTAGTCTGTGATTATATTTCACGGATTTCGCATTGAAGTTTCTTTATGATTTCTTCAGCCTTTGCGGGTTCAACCTTTAAAGTGTAAAGTCTCTTTGAGGCGCGCAGTTTCAACTTAACAACATCCTTCAACCTTTTTACTGCGCAATATTCTGCACGTTCACTTATCCCGATGAATTTTTCCACGTCAAAGATTTCAGATGGCATAGATTTTCCCAGTTAAATACTTCTTGAGTAATACCCACATTTTTATTTGTTTTGGTTGTTCAAACCTTGACAGATTAAGGACAAACGATATCTGCGGTTTCAAACAAAACTTGCATCAGAAAATCCTGAAAACTTGGGCTGGTTGAAGCAACAACTTCTGGAAGTGGAAGTATGCAGACAAGAAAGCTTAACGGAATATTTGTTCCTCACGTAACGCCTTTCAAACGAAACGGCGACCTCGACAAAGAAGCGTTGAGAACATGCATACAGTTTTGGTTAGAGGGCAGAGTCTCCGGACTTGTGCCTTGCGGAAGCAATGGAGAAGCGCCATATCTATCTAGAGACGAAAGAAGAAAGGTTATCGAGACCGTAGTAGAAGAAGTCAACGGAAAGGCAATCGTTATCGCTGGAACGGGCAGCATGAGCACGAAGGAAACTATTCTTTACACTAAGGATGCCAAAGACTTGGGAGTGGACGCAGCTCTCGTTGTCACGCCTTTTTACTTCAAACTCTCAAACAGAGAAATATTAGCGCATTACAAGGCATTACTGGAGGCTGTTGACCTTCCAATAGTTCTCTACAGCGTTCCAAAATTCACGGGATTTTCTCTAGAACCATCCTTGGTAGCTCAACTCGCATCCGAACACGAAAACGTTATTGGAGTCAAGGACAGCAGCGGAAACATCGGCACAATAGCCGAAATCATAAGGTTAGTGTGCGACAGAGTTTCTGTGTTGGCTGGAACAGCTGAAGTGGCTCTTCCGACATTGATTATGGGAGGAAGCGGCGCTGTTATAGCGGTTGCGAACGTGTTTCCAAAAATGTGCAATGATTTGTACGAAGCCTTTAGAAAAGGAAATTATGAAGAGGCTAGAAAACTACAACGGCAGACATCATATATAAACGAAATACTTGTCAAAAAATACAATCAACTATCAACCATCAAAGAGGCAATGAAGATTCTGGGTTTACCAAGCGGCTATCCACGCATGCCAGCACTACCACTAGAGGAAAAAGAGAGAAAAGAAATTGAAAACTTTCTAAAAAATTTGCCAAAACCACATTGAAGAAAAGTTTTTGGTGGGCCGGACCGGATTTGAACCGGTGACCTTCCGCACGTCAAGCGGATGTCCTAACCGAGCTAGACTACCAGCCCGCGTCTGCGTTGTCTATTTGATGAGTTTTCCTTTAAAATAGGTTTTCGGTCTTCAACAATTACCAGTCAACAAGTAAACATTTTAAGACGAAGCGAGTTAGATGAACTTGCCATTAGCGCCGGGATGGCAGAGTGGATAATGCGCAGGCCTTGAGAGCCTGTGGCCCTTTGTGGGCCGCGTGGGTTCGAGTCCCACTCCCGGCGCCATTTATCTTTCTTTACTTGAACAGTGTGAGCATGACTTGTGTTCCAAGTGGACTAATAAATAGACGGTTAATGATTAGGTTATGATAAAAAGGTAGATTATGACCCTAGACCTAACAATTTTAGCAAATTGTTGTTTGCAATCAGCACAGCGAACAGTGAGGCGACCAGAGACATCACGGTTATCATAGTGTTGAGAGAAGGCCCTGCTGTATCCTTGAATGGGTCGCCAACCGTGTCTCCTACAACGGCTGCTTTGTGGGCATCTGAACCTTTGCCGCCATGTTCTCCAGATTCGATTAATTTTTTGGCGTTATCCCACAAGCCCCCAGCGTTAGCCATCAACAAAGCGAAGAGCAAGCCTGAGAATATGGTCCCACCCAAGTATCCACCCAAGGCTTCAATTCCACCTAAAAAGCCGACGATCAAAGTCACACCAATCGCCATGATACTTGCAGGCATTAGCTCACGTAATGCGCCCTTAGTCGCAATGTCAACACATTGCCGGTAATCCGGTTTAACACCTTCTTTTCCCTCTCTTAATCCTGGAATTTCTCTGAACTGTCTCCTAATCTCTTCAATCATTCTGATAGCATTTCTGCCAACGCCAAGCATGACCATTGCTGAAAACACGGCGGGCATAGCGATACCTATCAAAGCTCCCGACAAAACCCGCGGATCCATAAGATTAAAAGAAGCAACTACTCCTGCACTTTCAGCCCTCTCCCGGAACGCAGCTAAAAGTGCAATAACAGTTAATCCTGCTGCACCTATAGCAAACCCCTTAGTTATCGCTTTGGCGGTGTTGCCAGCAGAGTCCATCTCATCTGTTACACGTATAACTTCTTCGCTGAGCCCAGCCTGCATAGCTATTCCTCTAGAATTGTCAACTATTGGACCGTAAGCATCGTTTGAAACTATAAGCCCAACTATTGAAAGCATGCCTACAGCGGCCATGCCTATTCCATATAAAGCATATTTATCGCCAAGGGGAGCGCATAAGAAATACGCGATTGCTGATGCCATGCCTATCCCGATTAGTGGTGGAAGAACACTGTACAAGCCGTACGAAAATCCACTTATAATGTTTGTTGCGGTTCCAGTTAGCGAGGCCTCAGCAGTTTTCTTTACTGGCGGTTTGTCATCTGATGTGAAGTAGTCAGAGGTCATGCCAATTATTACACCAGCAATTAACCCGACGACCGTTGCGCCCCATATTCGCCAACCGTAATTGAGAAAGTAAGTTGCTATACCAGTTAGAATCCCAAAGATCGTGCACGTTACGTATGTGCCCATGTTGAGTGCCCCTCCAGGATTACCATGCTTGCCAACTCTGACAGCCAATGCTCCTAAAACAGCGGACAATATGCCTAAACCAGCGAATACCAGTGGAATTTGAAGATATATTTCTGGCAGGCCCGCCAACTTCACCATAGAGTTAAGAGTCTGTCCTAATATCATAACTGCTACAATACTTGCCACGTACGAGTCAAAGAGGTCTGCACCCATGCCAGCTACGTCACCTACATTGTCGCCTACATTATCTGCTATAACCGCTGGATTTCGGGGATCATCTTCAGGGATATCCAGTTCCACTTTGCCGACTAAATCTGCGCTAATGTCAGCGGTTTTTGTGTAGATGCCACCGCCAGCTTTAGCGAAAAGTGCAAGCGAACTCGCGCCAAAACTGTAACCTAAGACTATATCTGGGTTGCCCGTAATCGCATAAACTATACTAATCCCAAGTAAACCAGCACCGACAACGGCTAAACCCATTACAGCTCCGCCGCGAAAGCCTATCGGAAAAGCCTTGTTCAAACCTTCCCTTGCAGCGTTGGCTACTTTAGTGTTCGCCTTTGTTGCAATGCTCAAACCTAAGACGCCCGCCAGAGCCGAACAGAAAGAACCAAAAATGTACGCTAATGTCAACTGAACGTTTAACAATGGAGCGGAACCTGTCCACAAGGGTGACGGCAGAAATATGCACATCAAAACGGCTACTACTGCTACAAATATTGCTAAAGCTAGGTATTCTCTTTTAAGGAAGGCATTTGCACCTTCTTTGATCGCAGAAGCAATCTCCTGCATCCTCTTGGTCCCGCTGTCTTGTTTGTTAACATAATGATAGAAATAAAACCCAACCAGAATCGAGACCAGAGCAGACAACGGCGCTATCAACCATGGTTCAAACATCATTTCACCCGTTGCTCTATTTATTCTCTTTATTTGTGGTACCTCTACACTGTTTTGCGAAACCTTTTATAAACTTATTCTTTAACCTTTACTTTCACGTTAGAAAAGAATATAACCCATGCTTTAGCAAAATATAGCAGTCTATGCCACTGAACAAGGAGTGAAGAATACGTCAAAGCCTTCGCATGCAGTGGAAACCGATGAAGTTATGCTTGCTTTAAATGTAACACGTGATGGTTTAACCTCTCAAGAAGCTCAGGAAAGGCTGAAAAAGTATGGATACAATGAACTGAAGGAAAAGAAAAGAAGAACCGCGTTGCAGATGTTTCTCGAAGAGTTCAAAGACATTTTCATCCTCCTGCTCATCGCCGCTACAATATTTTCGGTCATAATAGGGTACTATGAATCAATAGCAATCCAAAAAGGTTTTCTTGAAACGTACACGGACGCTATAACCATTGGCGTCATCGTCATTCTCGTGGCGTTAGCTGGTTTCATCCAAGAATATCGGGCTGAAAAAGCCGTAGAAGCCTTGAAAAAGTTGACCGCGCCTAGAGCGCGAGTAATACGCGACGGCAAAGAAGCGATCATACCTGCGAAAGAAATAGTGCCCGGCGACCTATTGGTTCTCGAGTCCGGTGACACTATTCCAGCCGACGCAAGAATCATAGAGTCTATCGAGTTGAAGACAGATGAGGCTGTTTTAACCGGTGAATCAACTCCTGTAGGGAAGGGACTGGACCCCCTTAGACCAGAAACCCCTGTCGCCGAAAGAAAGAACATGCTCTTCATGGCAACTCACACGATTTATGGCAGGGGAAAAGCCGTTGTGACCTCAACTGGAATGGGCACGGAGTTCGGAAGAATCGCCGAGCTTGTGCAGACCGCCGAAGAAGAGGAGACTCCACTTCAAAAGAGACTGGATAGATTCGCTAAAAAGATAGCGAAGTTTGTTTTGGTTCTTGCTTTGATTATTTTTGTGCTCGAGGTGTTTGCTGAAGAGGTGCATATTACAGGCATCACTGGACTCATTTCGGCGACAATCGATGCGTTTATGACATCGATAGCCTTGGCAATTTCAGTTGTTCCTGAAGGGTTGCCCGCTATTGTAACAGTCAGTCTAGCCTTGGGTGCTCGAGAGTTCGCAAGGCGCAACGCCATAATTAGAAGGCTATCTTCAGCCGAAAGCTTGGGAGCCACCACCGTCATCTGTTCAGACAAGACGGGCACCCTGACTAAGGGTGAGATGACCGTACGTCGAATATGCACCAGCGGTAAAATCATCGAAGTGACGGGAGTCGGCTACGAACCAAAAGGCGAATTTCACCACAGCGCCGACTCGTTTAATCCTCAAGAAGAAAAGGACCTTTTACTACTGCTGACCACGGGTGCACTATGCAACAATGCCAGCCTAGGAAATGATAAGGGCACTTGGAACATTATGGGCGATCCCACTGAGGGCGCTCTAATAGTGGCTGCAACCAAAGCGGGATTAGAACAGGCAGAGTTGGAAAAAACGTACCCGCGTGTATGGGAGGGGCCGTTCACTTCCGAGAGGAAACGCATGACTACAGTTCATTTAACCTCTGAAGGAGAACGATTCGCTTTCGTGAAGGGCGCCCCAGAAATAGTCTTAGAACGCTGCAGTCGCATCCTCGAAAACAGCAAAGAAAAGAAACTGACGGATGTCAAAAGAATGGAAATCTTAGAGATTAACGAAAATCTGGCCGGCGACGCCCTGCGCGTGCTCGGAATGGCCTACAGAAAGTTGCCAAGCACCATAAAAGAGTTTGATGAGAAAACTGTTGAGAACGACCTTGTTTTTGTGGGTTTGGAAGGTATGATTGACCCGCCTCGTGAAGAGGCCATCGGAGCCAACAAAAAGTGTCTGGATGCCGGAATAAAGGCGGTCATGATAACGGGAGATCACAAACTCACTGCAATTGCTGTCGGAAAAGAAATTGGAATAATGAAAGAGGACAGCCTTGTCCTCACTGGCCCTGAGTTAGATAAGATGAGCGACGAAGAGTTCGAAAAAATCGTGGAAAACGTAGCTGTTTATGCCCGCATGTCACCAGAACACAAATTGCGCATAGTCAAGGCGTTAAAGAAGAAGGGTGAGATCGTAGCAATGACTGGCGATGGTGTCAACGACGCTCCAGCCATCAAAAGCGCCGACGTAGGCGTGGCTATGGGCATATCGGGTACAGACGTGACCCGAGAAGCTTCAGATATGATCCTGACAGACGACAACTTTGCAACCATTGTGAAGGCAGTGGAAGAGGGCAGAGTTATCTACGATAACATACGCAAATACGCCCGATTCCTAATATCGTGCAACTTCGACGAGGTCTTGGTCATAGGAACATTTGCCATATTAGCTGGATTGTCTGGCCTGAATGGGGAATTGCTGTACCCGCTACCGTTGCTTCCAGGCATGTTGTTGTGGATAAACCTAGTCACAGACGGCGCTCCTGCAGTGTCGTTAGCAACAGACCCACCTGATGAAGACGTGATGAAACGTACTCCGCGTAAACCCGGCGAAGGCATACTACACGGAATGGGCGCTTTCATAATAACATCGTTTATCTTGCAGTCTGCTGGAACAATACTTCTTTTCGTTTTAAACTATTATATATTTCCAACTCATCCTTGGGGCTGGCCAAATGGGCCAATAAACGAGACAGCAAGGCAGTTAACTCTTGATGAGGCAAGAACCACGGCCTTCGTCCAAGCGACCATGTTTGAATTGTTCGTGGTTTGGAACTGTCGGTCGGAGAAGCGTAGTGTTTGGCGGATGGGACGCGGCGCTTTCAAAAACAAATTCTTCATCATCGCCGAATTATCGTCAATAGTGTCCACGCTCGCTTTACCGTACATACCTCTTACGGCATCCATGTTCCACTTGGTTCCGTTGAGCATAGCCGAATTAGCACAGGTTATAGGAGTGGCTAGCTGGGGTTTGTTTTTTGTACTTCCAGAATTTCTCATGGGCAGAAAAATTTGGCGCTGGGAATGAGGTAAGGTGAAACCAAGATGAAGAAATATGATAAAGTTTGGCTTGTTGGAATGGCGTTGTTTTGGTTGTCATTTGTCGTTACTTTTCTGATTGATTATTTAGGTATTGTTGAAGCTAATAACTTAGGTTTTTTTGAGGCTCTCTGGATTTCTTGGATTCTGTGGACTGTAGGTTTAGGACTTACCCTAGCAATTCTCACACGTTTCATTGTAAAAGAATGAAACCGCCAAAATTTCGTCGTAAGGAATAAGAAACTAGAAAACGAAACGTAAATTAAAACAAACCATGGGCAATGAGCCAAGGGGCAAATTCCATGGAAGTAACAGTTCTCCCAATCCAAAGGACGACAAGAATCTATCATTGTTGTTGACTGTAGGCGCGCTCTGCAACAACGCCAATCTACAAAACGACAACGGCACTTGGCGCATTTTAGGCGATCCAACTGAGGGGGAATTGATTGTTGCAGTCGCGAAAGCCGGATTTGATCGCGCTGAATTAGAGAGGCAGTATCCGCGCGTAGGCGAGGTTCTGTACTTCCAGAGCTTTTCATGAGAAAAAAAGTCTGGAAATAGAAATAGTCGTTCAGAAAAACTTATATGAGGAGGCATTTGAAAGACCTTTCCATTCAACAGAAAACGTGACTGTAATGAATGAAAAGTCGGCAAATCCAGCACCGCTTGGACTATTAGGCTTCGGAATGACAACAGTTCTCCTGAGCTTTGTTCACAACGCCCGACTAGGTCCAATTGACGGCATGCTTCTTGGGATGGGAATATTCTATGGTGGCCTTGCGCAGATTATCGCAGGGTTATTGGAGTACAAAAAAGGCAACACGTTTGGAACAACAGCGTTTACTTCGTATGGACTATTCTGGTTGTCTTACGTGGCTCTAAACTGGCTTGGAGTAGAAGAAGTTGCCTGGCGTGGAGTTATGCCTTTCCTTGGAGGCTCTACACCATGGCGTGTCAGCCAAGAGGCATTTGCAGCCTATTATTTCATGTGGGGACTGTTCACTTTTGTGATGTTCATCGGCACTCTCAAAAGGAACAGCGCTTTACAACTCGTTTTCATAAGCCTCGCAACACTGTTCTTTCTGCTCGCAGCTAAATCAGCGCTTCTCGCATACACATCAATGACGCTCAAAGACTTGGAACTGTTCACTCGCATAATCGGGGTTGAAGGCATTGTCTGCGGATTAAGCGCGGTTTATCTAGCCCTAGCAGAAGTACTAAACGAAATGTATGGAAAAACCGTAATGCCAATCTAAAATCTACCAGAAATTAATCAACAGTTCTCCATTCCAGATTCCAAAAAACATATATAACTATAATCTTTTAAGTCGATGAACCGCATTTGGAAGGTTAAGGACATGCAACTAGAATCACTTCCAGTTGAACTAAAATACTGGCCAATAAAAAGGTATATGGACATATACAAAAAGTCACTAGACGACATAGAAGAGTTTTGGGAGCAGGAAGCAAGAAAACTCGAATGGTTCAGAACATGGGATAGGGTACTAGACTGGGACCTCCCATTTGCAAAGTGGTTCCCCGGAGGAATGCTAAATGCCTCTTATCTATGCGTTGACAGACACCTGAAAAACTGGAGAAGAAACAAAGTAGCCATATACTGGGAAGGAGAAAATGGTGAGGAAAGAACATTAAGTTACTCGCAACTAGGCAGAGAAGTAAACCGCTTAGCATCAGCACTTAAGAAACTCGGCGTTAAAGACGGCGACAGAGTGGCCATCTATTTGCCAATGATACCTGAGTTGCCCATTGCCATGTTAGCGACGGCTAGAATTGGGGCAATACACACGGTAGTATTTTCAGGATTCAGCTCAATGGCGCTTGCAGACAGAGTGAATGAAACAGAAGCAAAAGTACTCATAACAGCAGACGGCAGCTTCAGAAGAGGAAAAAGCCTACCATTAAAAGAGATAACGGACGCAGCATTAGAAAACACACCTTCCATAGAGAAAGTGATAGTGGTGAAGAGAACTGGCCAAGAAGTTAAAATTAAAAATGGAAGGGACTTATGGTACCATGAAATTGTAAAAGACGCGGAAGAAAATGTTCCTGTAGAGCCGTTTGAAAGCACTCATCCACTTTACATTTTGTATACGTCAGGCACGACGGGTAAACCAAAAGGCATAGTCCACAGCACAGGAGGTTACATGGTCTTCATAAACTCCATGTACAAATGGGTCTTCGACATACAAGAAGACAGCGTATACTGGTGCACTGCTGACGTAGGATGGGTTACTGGACACAGCTCAATCGTTTACGCACCACTGATGCATGGAGCATCTATAGTCGTCCATGAAGGCGCTCCCGACTACCCAAAACCAGATAGATGGTGGGAAATAATCGAGAAATATAAAGTAACAATCTTTTACACATCGCCAACAGCCATACGCATGTTCATGAGGTATGGAGAAGAGTGGCCTAAAAAACACGACTTAAGCAGCCTAACAATTCTAGGGAGCGTGGGGGAACCAATAAATCCAGAGGCTTGGATGTGGTATTTTAGAAATATAGGCGGTGAACGTTGCCCAATAGTGGACACTTGGTGGCAAACAGAAACCGGTGGCATAATGATTTCACCAGCACCCGGTATAGGACTTGTTCCACTGAAACCCGGGTCGGCGACATTTCCGTTACCAGGCATAGATGCCGACGTCTTAGATGAGAACGGCAGACCCGTACCTTCGGGCGTAAGAGGTTACCTAGTCATAAAGAAGCCTTGGCCCGGCATGTTGACGACATTATACAAGGACCCTGAGCGTTACAAGCAGGCTTACTGGTCTAGATTTCCCAATGTTTATTACACAGGGGACTACTGCATGAGAGACGAAGAAGGCTATTTGTGGCTTCTGGGCAGAGCGGACGAGGTTCTAAAGATTGCAGGTCACAGATTGGGCACAATGGAGCTGGAAAGCGCAGTCATTTCTCATCCCGCAGTAGCGGAAGCTGCTGTAATTGGTAAACCACACGACATCAAGGGAGAGGCAATTGTAGTCTTTGCCATTCTAAGACAAGGCTACAATCCAAACGAGCAGCTTAAAAAAGAATTGGCTGAACATCTGAGAAAAACTGTTGGACCTGTTGCAACACCAGACGAGATATACTTCGTTTCAAAACTTCCAAAGACTAGAAGCGGTAAAATTATGAGAAGAGTTTTGAAGGCGTTGGCTTCAGACCTACCTATCGGCGACGTTACCACATTAGAAGACGAGGCTTCCGTAGGCGAAGCAAAGCAAGCATACGAAGAGTTCAAGAAAATAGTGACCAAATAATCCCCATTTTCGACTCATTTCATCAATTATGGATAGATCCTAGTTATCGTTCTCGGGAACGGTATTGTTTCACGTATATGCTTTAGCTTACAGATCCACATCAAGGTTCTTTCGATTCCCAACCCAAAGCCTGAGTGCGGCACTGAACCGTACCTTCTTAAGTCCAAGTACCACTCGTAAGCCTCCTTAGGCAAGCCAAACTCTTCGATCCTTTGCTCAAGCAATTTCAAGTCATAAATTCTCTCACTTCCGCCAATTATTTCACCGTATCCTTCTGGAGCCATCAAGTCAGCACAAAGCACAACCTCAGGATTATCTGGATCTGGCTGCATATAGAACGCTTTGGCTCTTGCAGGATATCTGTGGACAAAAACAGGCTTCTCAAACTTTAGGGAGATGAACTTCTCGTGCGGTGCTCCTAAGTCTTCCCCCCACTCTATTCTGTATCCACCTTTCTGCAGCATCTCTATCGCTTCAGAATAACTTATTCTATCAAATGGAGACTCAACCTTTTTCAAAGGCTTTACATTTCTCTTTAGAACGCCTAGCTCCCTAATTCTTTTTTTCAAAGTTCTGTCCACGATGCAGGTTACCATTTCTTCTTGGAGCTTCAAGCTGTCCTCGAACGTGAAGAAAGCCATCTCTGGCTCGATCATCCAGAATTCTGTCAAGTGACGCGGAGTTTTTGATCTCTCTGCTCGAAAAGTTGGGCCGAAGCAGTAAACTTTGCCGAGAGCAGCTATGGTAGCCTCGACGTAAAGCTGACCGCTTTGAGTTAGAAAAGCCTTATCGCCAAAATAAGGAACCTCGAATAGGGTTGCCACTCCCTCAACTGCAGATGGAGTAAGAATCGGGGAATCTGTCAAAGTAAAGCCTCTTTCGTCAAGGAAATCTCTGCATGCTTTTATGACTTCAGCTCTTACTTTCAGTATTGCGATCTGTTTTGGACTTCTGATCCACAATTGCCTAGAGTCCATCAGGAAATCGATGCCGTGCTCTTTCTTGCCTATTGGATATTCTTGCTCTGCCAGTTGAACAATCTGCAATTCCTTAACTTTCAGTTCGAAGCCACCTGGAGCTCTCTTGTCTTTCTTGACTATACCTTTAACTACAATCGACGACTCTTGCGTTAGACTGTCTGTGTCTTTGAAGACTTTTTCAGTAACTTCGTCTTTATGGATCGTAGCTTGTATTGTTCCAGTTCCATCTCTTATCATTAAAAATTGGACTCCGCCGCTTGAGCGTTTTGTGACTAACCAGCCTTTTATTTCAACTTTCTTTTCAGTCAGTTTCCCGTCTAAGATATTGCTAATGCTCATCCATAAACACCTTCTTCAAAATTTCTATAAGATACAAACTTACAAATCCAAGAGAAAACTCAGCGATTTCGGTCGGGATTAAAGCGTTCACCTTGCATTCTCAGCACCAAAGTATTATTTATTGACTTTCATTTTAAATGTTTTGTTTTCAACTAGAAGTTTCCATTGAATACTGCAAGAGGTGAGCCTCATTAGCTGTGAAAAACAGAATCCTACCCATTCCAACCGACAATTTGGACAATTACCGCACAATTCTTAAATCCCTAACCTTTGGCAGTATACATGAAGAATAATGCAAAATGCGCAGAAAAGCGACTACAAGCTGAAAACCCTGAAGATTTCAACAATCGCCATAACAAGCGTAGTTCTTGTAGAAGTAATCTTGGGTTTTGCAGTTGGAAGTCTGGCGATTTTGAGCGACGGGGTTCACGCATCACTTGACGCTTTAACAACCTTTGTGCTATTAGTCACAACTAGTGTTTCTCTCAAACCACCAGATGAAGAACACATGTATGGACACGAAAAGTTTGAATCAATAGGCGGATTGATCGGTGGAATCGCACTTATAGGGGTAGGACTAGCGATAATGTATGAAGCGATTCTTAGAGTTATGCAAAATGCCCCTATTAACCGAGAACTAGAATCTGTTGGTTTTATTGCAATTGGCTACACGTTATGTATAGACTTCCTTAGAGTTGGAACCTTCAGAAAAGCAATCAAAAGCGAAAGCTCTACTATGAAAGCTGGATTCTACCATGCCCTTGCAGACTTAAGTTCAACAATCATCGCACTTTTCGGATTCGGCTTAGCAACTATAGGATTTAGCAGCGGAGATGCCTTGGCCTCCATGATCCTAAGCATCTTGTTAACATACTTAAGTGTTAAACTTCTTTGGAGTAGCGGAATGGAGTTAAGCGATGCGATACCAAGGGATGTGGCAGGAAAAGTTAGAAAAGAAATACTTAGCACGAAAGGCATCTTAAAATGCAAAGACTTGAAAATAAGAAAAGCAGGAAACAAAACCTTCATCCGGGCAACAGTGCAGGTTCCGGATTACGTGAGTCTCGAGGACGCCCATAACCTAGCCTCAAAGATAGAGGCAAAGATAGAAAAATCTTTAGGGAATGTGGACGTCGCAATCCACATTGAACCACACGAAGCAGAAATGCGAACAGAAAAACTTGTCGAGAAGCTAGCGAGTGAGGTTGAGGGTGTAATAGAGGCTCACGAAACGAGTCTCGTAAACACAGATGGCAAGCTGTACATAACATTACATGCACAAGTAAACCCTAAACTGTCCATTCAAAAGTCTCATGAAATAACCGAAAAAATCGAGAGGAAAGTTCAGGCGGAAATAAGACATGTTGAAAACGTCACTGTCCACATAGAACCCTTTGACACCAGACTGCGAAAAGGTACAGCAGTTGACGAAAGCGAGATGATGAAAATAGTCCAGAAGGCGGCGGAAAAATATAAGCAAACTTTGCAGATTAGAAAAATAATGACCTATGTTGCTAAAAAAAGACGTTACATAAACATAGACTGTTGTTTCAGCGGAAAACCATCCATAAAGGATGCACACGAACTTGCTTCATACATTGAAGAAAAAGTGAAAGAAAGGTTTGCAGAAACGACAGTCACTGTTCACATGGAACCGAAGAAAAAAGAAGGAAGTTAAGATTTATGGAATCGGAATCTCTTTTATTAACGACAAATCTTCCAGATTGTTCATTTTTATCTTCTTGTCAGACAATGTGTAGAGTACGTCTTCGATGTAAAGCGCTCTCTTTACCCAGTGGTCACTTTCCCAGCCGTTCATGCCATCTTCTAAATGCGTGACATTACCTCTTAGAACAAGCCCATAGCTTAGAGTTATGTTGAAGATGTAGGCGCCTTGCCAATGTGAAGTGCTATAGTAATCAAATGTTATTGAAACGGGGATGACGAGCAGTTCTTTCGACTTGTCGAAGAGAAATGCCTTGTGTTCTGTTAAAACCAAAGTATCCGACCAATAACCTTCAATCTTGTACTCGGTTATATTTTTTGGAGCAGTAACGTTGCTGGCGTCGAAAAGAGTTATTTTCGCATTACGCCCATCAATTCCTATACCTATCACGTGGTTCTCATCGTATGGGTGTAGATATCGCGTGAACCCTGGAATTGATAGGTTGCCTAGAACTTTCGGTTCGCTGGCATTTTCAACATCTATTACAAAGAATGGGTCTTTTCGCGGCGTTGATGTTGAAAGGTAACAGCGATTTCCAATAAATCTCGCCGAATCCATTGTCTCCCCTGGGGGTGCAAAGTTTTCTAAGCTTCCAACTAGGCTCAGGTTCATGTCTAGTGCATACAAATTGTTTTCAGGATTCCCGTTTACCCGTGTCGTGGTTGCTATTCTAAAGTGGTCATTGTATTCGTCCATTGAGAATTGATTAAGTTCGCGTCCCAGCACTTTGCCATGTGCCTCGCAGTTTATTGTGCTGTTTTCTATTCGTATCCGATAAATTGAAGTTTGTTCGTCTGGTTCTGGGAATGTTATGTAAATGTTGTTCAAGGAGACGTACATGCTGCTTGTCCCTCCCAGCATAATCGTCTCATGGTTTGGCTCTTCCGTCGTGTTTTGCATGTTTAGAGCAACAATGGTTGTGTATAGGTAGTAATTGTCAGAGGCATTAGCATAATGAATTTCAGACGCGCTTATTTCTTTGATTCCGTCCCTTGAGTATATCTTTGGAAGAATAACTGTGTCATAAATAATGTAGGCTGGTTGACTTACAACAAAATACACATAGTCACCAATCATTCTGGAACTGAAATAGCTACCGCTGATCATGAAATCGCTTAGAAAGGCGGGTTTTTCTTTATCTGAAATATTGTATACGTTTAGGAAGGTCTTAATGTCCACAGTGAAGCCTTGATAGTAACTCCAAGGAAAAACTGGGTAGTTAACTGTGTATTTGCATCCTAGCACGGCTAATCTGTCACCGCTAACAAAAATTCCGGCAGGATACATGTCATCGAAAGCTATTTTTGAAAGCAGTTTAGCTTCTTCAGCCGGATAAGCCTTTAGAATATAGACGCTGTTGCCAGAAACCAAATAGATATGTTCTCCGTCTGTTTTTACGATGTCTGCTTCGTCAACCCCGGCAACTTGAATGTTTGTAGTTGAATAGAGCCTTAAACTTGGTGCCGATTCCGCTGACGTCGAAAATCCTTCAATTCTAGGCCCAATGAGTTGAAAGTCCGACGGCCCATAGAATGGAAACGGTCCTTGATTCTTCGAATTGGCGAGAAGATAACTTCTGAGTTCTTCATAAGACGAAAAGGTTTCCAAAAATGCGAAACTAGGCTTAGGCGACGGTTGGATAGGCGGCCCAAATCCTGGAAACACTCCGAAGTTATAGCATAACGCTGTTAACATAATGGCCAAGAGAATAGCAGCAACTCCATAAAGTGAAGCACGTTTTTTAATTTCCTTCTGCATCGGATAGTCACCATATTAGAATCAAGTTTTCATTCTATTTTATACTAATCCTTAGTACAATCTAATCCAAAGATTAGAACGGTCTTAAAGACCACACACGAATTGCCTCATACCAGAATATTGCCGAAACTATCGCTCCAAACAAAGTGATAAACAGATTTTCTCGCGTGAAGCCTTGCATAAGCACTAAAAGGTATGCTATGTAGAAGGTTGTGGAGAAGAGTGCGTAGAAGAAATACCTTGGAAACAAAAGCCTCCCGAACTTCACGAAGTGTCGAAGTACGCCGATTTTAATTTCGCTGGCCAAAAAATAGTGGCCGCCTATGTTCTGCTTTTGCACCAATCCTAATTCGCATAGTTGATCGAGGTGATGCTGCGCCACGCTCGGACTGCTGAAATGCAAGGCTCTTTGAACTTCACGGACACTCAACGGCCTACCATTTTTCAAAAGAAGCCAATATACCTTCCAAGCCTTCCCACGTAGTTCATATTCAAACTTGGTCTCATCTTCTCCGCTCAATAAATAACACTCTTCTCCAATAAAGTTCTAAAACATGAGACTTATAAGTCCAACTTTTAGAACAGCAGCCAAAGAGTTAGGCGTAACATAACACGGAACACAAAATTCTTTCAGCTACAGCGATTCTTTGATCTCTTTTTCAATGTCCTCTGTAGGTTTGTTTGCATTGATAATCGTCCATTTGCCCATCAAAGCCAAGCAAAGTGCTCTACATCTAACCTGTTTCAATTCCAGTGAACATGGGGCTCACCTGAAAAGGGCACCGAGAACAAATGCTACCAATCCGACAATGAACCATATGAGAGCAGTATTCTTGACTTTCCTGGCATTTTCTCGCGAATAATCCTTAGTAAGCATGAAAGAAGAAGCAACAAGCCCTAGATCGGTTACAGTCACTAAAGGGACAAACCAGAAGGATACGAGGTCCAGAACCCAAGGTATTGGACTTAACAGCACGGCCGAAACGTAGAAAAATGCAGCTGTTATGGCAGCTGTTTTCTCTCCATAACACACAGCCAAAGTTTGCACATTCTGAACTTTATCACCTTTAACATCAACAATTCCCTTAGTAATTTCTCTGCCAGTATTTGAAAGAAAAACCATAGAAGCAAAAATCACTACATTCGATTCAATTGTGCCAGCAACCGCATAGCTGCCATAAATGAAAGGTATGGAAACGCAAGCGCTAACGAGAAAATTGCCGGGTAGCCCGCTGCGCTTTCCAATAGTAGTGTAAGTCGCAAAGACTATCCATGCAATTATCGCGATAAAAAAACAGAAAATGTTCGTTAAATATGCAACTGTAAAACCTATTGCTGTTAAAGCAAACGCAAAAGCCAAGGCTTCTTTTGGCTTTATTAAACCGCTTGGAATCGGGCGATTTGGTTCGTTTATAGCGTCAATTTCTCTATCATAATAGTCATTCATACCCATGGAAGCACCAGTTAGCACAAAGCCAGTAATGAAACCGTAGACGAGATTCTGCCAAAGTATGCCTAAAATATTGGGCCCTACAAGGGCTACGCCGACTATTACAGCAAAACCCATCATTACACAATTTATCGGCCGCATTAAACGTAAATAGCCGATGATTTTGCGCATATGGCTCAAACCTTGCATTAAACCATAAGCTTTCAATCTGGTTATAAGATTCACGATTAGATTCGAAAGTTTAATACGTTTAACTCGAATAAAACACTATAAAGTTGGTGGCAACTTTTGCGCGACAACTACGCACCAGAAAGATTAAGGGTGATAATTCCAGTCGGAGGAAAAGCTACTCGTCTGCTACCCCTTACAGCGGAAACCAGTAAGGCGTGCCTCCGCCTCTTAAACAGACCGCTGATAGAGTTTTCGCTGTTGTCCCTTGCACGCCAAGGAATCCGAAACTTCATCTTCGGAGTGAAGGGCTACACCAACTACAGAGATTTGCACGACTATTTCGAGTCAGGTTATGGATTTTCCGCAAGATACGGCATAAGTCCACGAGTTCATATAAAATACCAACCAAACGTTGATGACCTTGGAAGCGCGGATTCCGCGAGGGTAAACATGGAGTACTACAATGTCAGGGATCCGGTTTTCGCGGTGCAGGGCGACAACATTTTCGACGTGAACGTGAAGGAGCTTGTGGAATTTCACCGAAAGAAAGGAGCCGTCATGACAATAGCGTTGAGGGAAGTTGAGGATGTCGAAGGCTACGGAATAGCTGACATAAACAAGGACATGAAGATTTCACGATTCGTTGAAAAACCAGTGCCTAAAGAGGCGCCTTCAAACCTTGCCAACACAGGTTTATACATGGTCTCACCAGAAATAAGGAAAATCTTCAAAGAAAAAGGGGTCAAACAGATAATCAAGGAAAGACATCGCCTAGATTTCGGTTACGATTTCATTCCATACGTAACAAAAACTGGAAGACCAGTGTATGGCTATACATTGAAGGGAAGCTGGTATGACGTGGGCACTCCAAAACGCTACTTAGAAGCCATGCAGGACATGCTTAAAGGACGTTTCTCGTCATTAACAGACTTTGGCGCAAGAATAAGCGAAGAAACAAGAATATGGGTTCAGGGAGAAAGCACAGAATCAATGAAACGAAGACAAGAGATCGTAAGGAAAATCAAACAGGGAAAAATAGAAGTCGAAGGCGCTGTTCTCATTGGGAGGCACTGCAAAATAAGCGACGGCGTCAGAATATCGGATTCATGTATCGACAACTACACCAAAATTGGCAAATGCGTTGTGATAGAAAATTCTGCAATCTTAGATAGAGCCATAATCGATGAGAAGGCTGAGATAAAGGAAAGCATCATAGGAAGACATGCAACTGTCCTTTCAAGCCCAAGAAAACATACAAAAATAGAGGGAGTTTCAGTTATTGGCGATGACGTAACGATAGCGGAAGGATGCAAACTAACAGCAACAAAAATCTATCCGCACCAGTATGTGAGAGGAGAATTCGTAAATCAAACACTGATGCCAGGCTGAAAATGAACATCAACCTATCGGAAATCAGAAAGAAAACACTCTTAGTAAAGCAGTATATAGACAGCCTAGAACAACCATTCCGCGAGAAATTCTTAACAAGAAAACAAACATACACGCTGAAACAAGAAGTGGTAAACCACCTCAAAGAATTTTTAGACAAATATGTAATAATTGCTTTTTCAGCAGAATGGTGCAAAGACTGCACCGCAAACATTCCAGTCTTAGCCCTAATATCCGAAACAACAGGATTAGAGGTCAGAATTTTCGGAGGCTTAAAGAAAGATCCATTAAGTCATACTAGAAAATGGAGAATCCCGCCTTCTCCACCGGAAGTGGAAATATTTAACGTTGATAAAATTCCACTCATAATGTTGTTTGACAAGGATGGCAAACAAATTGGAAGAATAGTCGAAAATCCACGAGAAGCTACTTTAGAAGAGGAATTGCTGAACATTATTTTAGAAAAGTATAAGTAGACTTGTTATCAAGCGCTTTTATGGATGAATCGTTTTTCGTTGTATTTAACCTTATTCAAGTATTCCTTTTCTAGATCTATGTTTAGAGCCATGCATGCTTGCATAAAATAAACAAAGATATCCATAAGTTCATGCGTTAATTCGCCAACCGCAAAACTCTTCTTATCTCGATAATATTGCTTTCTAACTCTTGAAATTTCGCCTAATTCCTCAACAGTTACAAGCACAAAATGCTCCATGAAATTCAACTTGTCTTCAGGTGCAAGACACTTCTCGTACGTGTTCCATCCTAACTTTCGGTCAAACTCCCTTTGTATCTCGAAAAACTGCTTTAATTCCAACACATAGTCCTCCTTCGTTGAAACAGTTCTTTATAGCACAATTATTTAGGCCTTAAACCACTTAAATATTAGATATCTTATCTTCTCCTTCTCTAAGTCTGGCACTGCGACGATAAACCTTTTTCGAACAGTTGTTGCAAGTCTTCCAGCCTTAACAATTTCTGTCGCTGTTAATTCAGATCTGGCTCTTCTAACTGAAACCATGTATGGGGCGTGTTCAACGCCGGGTCCGTGCTTGTAAACAGCAAAGTCACATCCAAACTTAATCCCCGGCGTAACAATCAAACCGTTGTCACGTAAATCATGATAAACGGCATATTTTTCATCAAATTCTTCATACAATTGTTTGGCTCTTTGACGTAGCTTTTTTAGGCTGACCTTTTTCTTTTCTGAACCTTCATAAACGGTTATCATTCCTTTTTCAGCAAGGTACAAACCTTCCATTAAATCCAAAATTAACGGAACGTTGAATTCTGGGATTTTTGGTTTAGAAATTCCAAGCGGTTTCCCGTAAAAACCCATTCTATAAAGTTCAGAGCCCACCTCCGAGTCCCATACAACAAGAAAGTTTTCGATAAATTCAACTTCGAATTTTCTGGGCATTTTGATTTTTCGCCTTTACATAATCAGGGAAAGAATCCGAGCGGCATCAGCAGCGTCTTCAGCCTTGTCTGCCGAATCTTCCAACAGTTGAAGAATATCTCTCAGTAGGATTAGGGCTGGGAATTCAAGCTTGCTGCTCAGGAGTTTTATTTCCAATTCACGGTAAAGTTCGTCAACAGTCCTTTCAGCAACTTCAACATCCTTGGCCTTTTCCATTGCTTTAGCTGGGCCATAGTTGAGAACCATCATTGTCTCCCTCAGCCTAACGACAGCATCGAAAGCAGCCTCTGAAAGCTTCAACAAATCCTTCTTTATATCATTGGGAACATTCCAGTTGTGCTCCATGATTTCAACTAAACGGAAAGCTATGCCTTCAGAGAAATCCGCAATCTCGCTTGTAAGGTTTGTAAACCTTAAGAAATCTTCTCTGCTGAGCAGAATAGCTCCTATCTCAGCAAGTTCCTGCGAAACCAGTCTTCTAGCCTTGTCAACTTCGTCTTCGCCGCCCCTAATCTCGTTAAAAAGCTGTTTTGCCTTTTCCTTGTCATTTCTTATGAAGCAGTCTATCATTTGAGGAACCTTTCTAGTTAAGTCCACGACCTTTCTGAGGTGGTCTTGGCAAACGTTTAAAGCTCTTCGTTTTACGCGCTCTTCAGTTTCTGCTGGAAGTACCAAACTTTTCCCGCCCGTAAAATGGGGCTAATTTTTCTAAGATTAAATATGTTGAAGTATTAAAAAAGGTAACGAAAACTTAGCTTTCAAACGGCTTGCCTAAGTCCTCAAAATTGATTTTTCCTCGATAATACTTGTGTAAAAGCTCAGGCAAGTCTTCAATTGGGCTTCTGACCTGTTTCCATGAGTCACGGTCGCGAATAGTACATGTATTATTGCTGAGAGTTTCATAATCTACCGTTATGCCTAAGGGTACCCCAACTTCGTCTGCGCGGGCATACCGCCTTCCAATCGAGCCTGTCTCATCATATTCAGCAACGAAGCCTTCATCAAGCAATGTCTTATGCACTTCCAAGGCTTTTTCAGGTAATCCATCCTTGTTCATAAGAGGATAAACGCCTATTTGTATTGGTGCAATATCTCGTGGAAAACTTAGTACTGCTCTGCCGTCCTTGACACGATAAGCATATTCAAGAGCGACATAAACAAGTCTGTCAGAACCAAAACTCGGTTCAACAACGTGAGGAATGAAACGCCTTCCACGTTCAACAACCTTTTGACGCTCAATATCTATATGTTCTGGCAGAATCTTGTATTTTCCGAGCATGTAGTGACCACTTTTTACAGTAGAAACTTCAACATTCACCGGGTCAACCTTGGAAAGCATATCAGCCACCTTTGCAGCCTCTGCCTTAAAGACTGGACCAAGCTTAGACATTATGGGTTTTATGACGATTTGTTCCTTCTCAACTGGCTTTAAGTATTCTTTGAAAACACGCATGTCTTCACCGCTGAATTCCATGTGCCGCTTCAAATCATAATCAGTTCTATAAGCATGTCCAGAAACTTCAACCCAGCCCCAACGTTCATCGTAAACCTCTTGGTCAAAGCTTTGAAGCGAATAGTGGGCCCTTTCCCACGGAAGCTTTTCAATGAAGCGCTGCTTTTCGGCTGGAACACCCAAGTCGATCAATAATTTTCTGGCTAATGCCATGAAAACTGCTTGCCACTCAGCCTTGATGTAATCTTTCTTCAGTGCCTCCTTCACCGTAACTTCGGTAATCTCCTCTGAACCCTTTAGTTTATTTTCAGTTAAGAGAAGCCGCAGTTTTTCATCTTCAACATCTTTTAAAAGAAAACAGCCCGCCTCTTCTGGGTCGAAAAAGAATTCCAAATCTATTATCGTAAATTCTCTCAATCTGATTAAGCCTTGCCTCGGCGAAATCTCATTCCTTAAGGCATGACCTGTCTGCAAAACACCGAAGGGAAGCTTCTCCCGAGCCATCTCATATAGACGCTTAAACTCTACGAATATTCCCTGTGCAGCTTCAGGTCTTCCATAGCCAACCGCTTCCGAATATGGACCTATTGTGGTTTTAAACATTGTCAGAAAGTGCTTCGGTTCGCCAAAGGTGCCCCCGCATTCTGGACAGCGAATCTCATTTTTTTCAATTGTTGCTTTCAGTTCTTTTAGGCTCAGTTTTTCAGTTTCCCATTCGCTAATTTTCGCAAACTCCTGAAGTAAGTGGCTTGCATGGAACCTTTTCTTACAATTTAGGCATTCAACCAAAGGTTCCTTAAAGTGGCCGACATGACCCGAAGCTTCGAAAACCTTGCTCGGAGAGATTATGGGCGATTCTATTTCTAAAATTCCAAGTTTGTTCACGAAAAATTCTCTGAGTTTCCTTTCAATGTTCTGCTTCAGTCTAGCTCCCAAAGAGCCATATGTTGCAAAGCCACTTACGCCGCCGTATATTTCGTATGATTGCCAAAAGAAGCCTCTCCGGCGGGCTAACTCGTTGATTATTGTGAATTTGTCGAGTGACTTGGCATCTTTGTCCATTCTGTTCAGCCCTTTTTATGTTAAACGTTCAAAGACTTTAAGGCTTACTAAAATAATAAGTCGTTCCGAGGTGACAAATTTTGGCGAAGGAGTACGTTATGCAAGACGTGGAACATGAGTCCTATGTCATCCATTACAGAAAAGGTAAGGGCTGGAACGGAACACGCTTCTTGGATACCCAGATTAGAACGAAGTTTATTGTAGATGCACACACTCACCCAATGGATGATCATGCCGGAAGGCCGTTCACGGATGAACAAAGGAAATTTTTTAAGAACAGGTTTGGATACTGGATTCCTTTTAAAGCGACACCAGAAGAACAGATTAACGTTATGGTGCATGAAAACATAAACAAGGCGGTCATTTTCGATGCTGGCGCTCCAACCTTGGAAGAAGCTAGAGAGACAAATCATTGGATTGCGTCTGTTACCCAAAGGCGTCCCGAACTGTTGGGATTTGCAATTGTACCGACTGACGGCAGCGAAGGAACCAGTGAATTGATAGAAGATGCAATTAAAAAGCTCAAACTAAGGGGTATTGGAGAACTCTTTCCATCCCAAAATCCAGATGGTCTACAAGTAGTTTTCGAAGATGCTTCCAAGCTAGATGTCCCAGTTGTTCTGGATGACTACGATTGGGACCTCCACAGTGAATGGCTTAGGAGAATATTACCTTCTTTTCCAGAATTGAAGCTAATAATCCCGCACATGGGACATGGTTTTCATCAAATGGTCAAGATGATTAATGATTTTAAGAACGTTTACGCTGACATATCCATGGAAATTCATTATTTTGAGGCGAGAGCTGCAAAAGTAATAGGGGAAGTTGGAGCGGACAAGTTTCTATTTGGGTCAGACTTTCCAGGGACATGCTGGACGCCGCACGACGACATAATTAGAACCGAAAGACTGCCCCTACCAGAAGAACAAGTAAGAAAGATATTAGGATTAAACGCAAAACAATTGCTAAATTTGCCAGACTCTGGCTCCTAGTTTTCAATTCGTGCGAAATGGAAAAAATTTTCGTCCGGATCGGAAAAAGGAGCCGAATATTTGGTTCAATAACAGTCTTGTAGGCTTGACAAGTCTTCGTTAGGTCTCTTGTTCGAACAAAAAGTAATTGTAGATTCTTTCAGGCCTAAACTTGTGTTTTTGATAAAGCCTGCAAGCAGAAGTATTAAGCATGAGATAATCTGCAATCACCTTCCTAACTCCCGTGTCAACGAAGACATTAAATGCAGCCTTAAGCAGGGCTGAACCGATCCCCTTACCCTGATGAATGGGTTTAACAGCTATCGTGAAATCACCTAAAGAACCACAACTTCTTTTTTCAGCAATTAAGAAGCCCACAGGTTCCCCATGATGCGTGACCACGATAGAGCGGCAGTTTGCTGCTGTTGCCCACGTCTTGTAGTCGTTAGGAGGAAAGATTTGTCTAAACGCTTCCTTATGGATTTTCGACATGTAAAATTGATCGCCATCCTCAAAATTTCTGAGCTTGTATCCAGCAGGAGTTGAAAACTCAACTTCATTGTTCAAGGTCCTTCCTGCGATGACTAGTCCGTTCACCCAGTTAGCCCTAAGCGTCCGTGCAATCAAGTGTGCAAACTGGTTGTCGGTGGCTGCCCGTAACAATATTGGAAATTGAAAATTTAAGGAATTGACCAGCTTTTTGAATTGAAGTGCTCTTTCCATGTCTTGCCTACTTAGTTGACCAAGCTCGTTTGATGTCCCATCACATGGTCCCCAAATTTCTTCGAAGACAAAAACTTCTTCAATGCCCATAATGCCTCGTCTAAGTCTGCCCAGTGCAAACCCGCTGAGTTTACCGTTCTCACGGTAGAGCCAGGCGTATACATGTCTTTTGCTAAGTATGCCAGCGGTCAAGCCACAATATTCCCAGACAATTTCGTAGACTCTGCCTTGATTAAAAAACTCGCAAAGTTTAGCTATAACGGTCAAGTCTTTGGAGGGCACCCATTCGGCTAACCCGGTTTTCAACCTTCTTGACATTACTCAATCAAATCCCTCCACCGTTATCCGAACTTTCTAGATTTACATGTGTTGTCTCGTATAAAACTATTATTGGAAACGAGCGGTACCTCGCTTTTTGAAATGCCCTGGATAGCACTTTAACTTGTATGAATATTCGGTAATTTTCACTTTCTGTATCTTTACAGTTTCATCTATTCTCTGATCGTGGGTGGAATAGCCATCAAGGTCTGGGTTCGACGTACGCCCTTAAGGTGTTGGATTTTTTCGATTATCTTTCCGAAATCGTCTATCTTTGGAAATTCCACGAAGACTACGACGTCGAATTGCCCTGTTACTGCATGCGCCATCTTGACGCCTTCGATTTTAAGCGCGGCTTTTGCGACTTCCCATATTAAGCCGGGTTCGGTGTTGATGAGAATGTAAGCCTCCAAATCTTTTTCCTCAACTGATTAGTTTTGTAGCTAGGGCAATAAAAAACTTGAGATGTTTTCACAGGTCGAACATATTCAAGGACCACATGCCCATCAAAAATTGTGATTTGAGGTTTGAAAAAACTAATTCGCTATTCCAATTTTAAGTGATCAAGGATTTTCGCTTGCGACATTTTTCCGTTTTCATCTATTTCGAATTCAAGCATTGTACGGTCCGTTGCGTTTTTCTTGCTGTTAAATTCTGTTCCACAACGTCCACATTCGATGTCCGATTCCATTTCTAAAACATACCATGATGCGTCAACATAATAATGTGCACAGTTTGGACAACGCAAAACAGCAACATCCAACCAGGCCTTCATTTTCATCAATCTCCAGCTTAGACGTAAGATAAATTCATTATATAAGATAATCACTGACAAGAAGCTTGCTTCTCCATTGCGCCACATGATTCGGACTTCTCAATTTTACACTAAGACGCCTTTCTTAATTCGTGAATTCTGTAGGCAGATGTGATTATGAAGAAAATGCCAATGATCAGCCAGAGAACACCGATCAAGCCGTATGCCATATAAATTGATCGAAGAGAACTACTGATGTAGCCAATTTCCCAACGATTCGTAAACTCAATGGCATGAAAATAGGACCTATATGCAGCTTGAAAGTATAGAGAACCAAAAAGGAAGCAGAATCCGCCGACAGTTAGCATCAACCAATTTTCAAGACGTTTAGTTAGTATTTCTCTTTCTTTCACATATGCAATTATGCATAGAGTTAGGCTTGTGGCAATAGGCAAAATTCCATAAAGAACTATATACTTCATAAAATCAAAGTAGCGGTCCGGGTTCGCCTCCAGAATAACCACAACATGATAAGACTCACCATCAAAAACACCGACACTAACAAAAAAGTTTGAAAACAAAGCAAAAAACAATACGATTAGACCAACAGCAAGAAAAACGGAGGACCTTATTTCCACAGAGTCACCAATGGTAGAGTCAAGCCTTGAATTTATTAAGTTTTTAGACTGAGTAGGCAACAACTAATCATTGCCTAGCAGTGACAAAACAAAACAAGTATTAGGTAAAGCGTTACAAAGTCACAGCCACAAACCTACATTTTATAAGGCACTCACCAAGTAAGAAAAACCAATGGTGTCAAACTTGCCAAAGATAAACGTTGCTTTAGCGGGTGTTGGAAACTCTGCATCAGCCTTGGTTCAAGGCTTGCGATATTACCGTAATTGCGAAAAAGAGGAAGAAACCATTGGATTGCGCCACATCCTTCTGGGAGGCTTCCACCCAAGAGACGTCCAAATTGTCGCAGCCTTCGACATTGACGACCGAAAAGTTGGTAAAGACTTGTCTGAGGCTATTTTTGCAGTGCCAAACAACGCCCCAAGAATAACTGATGTTCCGCGATCTGACGTCATCGTGCTCAAAGGTCCAGTGTTGGACGGTGTGGGCGAATACACGAAAAAGGTCGTTAAGATAAGCAATCAACCAGAAGTAAACATTGCAGAAGCATTGAAAGAAACGGATGCGGAAATTGTGCTCAACTTGCTTCCAAGCGGAGCCGTGAAGGCTTCCACATGGTATGCTGAAAACGCGTTAAGCGCTGGATGCGCCTTTGTAAATGCCACACCCGCCTTTATTGCCAGTGATGCCGCTTGGGCTAGCCGCTTTGAAGAGGCTGAGCTTCCACTTGTAGGCGACGACCTAATCGACCAGGTTGGCGCTACAACATTGCATAAAACATTGCTGAAACTACTTTCGATGAATGGTGTCCGTATTACAGAAACATACCAGCTTGACGTTGGCGGAGGCACAGAATCGCTAGACACGCTTGAAAGAACGAGGGATGTTAAACGAACCGTTAAAACAAAGTCTGTTGAGGCTGCATTACCATATAAGGCTGAAGTGGTAGCTGGCTCAATGGATTATGTGGACTTTCTGCAGAACAGACGCGACAGCTACTTCTGGATCAGGGGAGCATACTTCTGCAACGCACCAATGCAAATAGACTTGAAACTCTCAACAGTTGACGCGCCGAACGCTGGCTCCGTACTGTTTGACGTGATAAGGGCTGTTAAAAACGCTTTAGACAAGAAGCTGAAAGGGGCAATAATGCCAATCTGCGCTTACGCCTTTAAACATCCGCCACAAATGATGTCACTTGAAACTGCTGAGAAAATCTTCACTGAATTCATAATGGGGAAAATGTAGGCGAACAGTTATTTTGCCGCGAATTTTTGCAGTTCACGTATTATTTTTTCCTTTTTTCCGGTCTGTTCCATCTTCTCCTTCAACAAAGCAATAGTCTTCACAGGTGTTGGGTCCACACCTCGCATTATAGCCAAATACACGCTTGTCAAATCCCCGATGAGGATTGTGGATAACATTTTGGCTAGTCTGCTCTTGCCCATGCTCCATACTTCAAAAATTCTCATCGATTCCTTACGCATCAACTCTTTTGTAGATTCAATTCTCTGCCTAATTTCATCACGCTCATCCTTCTCTCGAATGAGGATTACTGAAAAATGCTTCGCCAGTTCCTTCGCTTCTTCCCAACCGACAATCTCATTATGATTAAGCTCTGGGAAATACTCCCATTTAGACGGAACCTTACTATTCTCATTGAATTCTTGCTTGAAACGTTGAGCGACAGCACGATAAATCCCAAATCCATAAACAACAGGAACCGTCCCAATAATATTCGACGCCAACGTCTTACAAGAGCTGGTGCCAAGCGGTTTTTCGGGCGAGTTCTCCATACTGACCTGCCTTAAGACAGTGATGGCCTCAGAAATTTCTGACCTCACATCAGAAACTAAAGGAATTTTCTCAAAAACTATAGGCATTGGTACAAAAAGATATGGAAGGGCCGCGCGTGGAGGCATTCCAGAAGGAACGCGAAGATATGGCACCTTCAGTTTTTCAGCGAATTCTAGTAGATTTCCTCCAGAGGCAATGCAGAAAGTCATACACTTTCTCTCAAATGCGTCGAGAAAAATGCTTAAGGATTCTTCGGTTTCTCCTGAATAACTCACAACAAATACTAGCGTATTTTTGTCAGCGTATGATGGCAAGAAGTATTCTCTGTTAACTTCGATAGGAATGGTTATTTTGTCTCTTACCCAGTCTTTTAGAAGCTCTCCTCCAATAGCCGACCCACCCATGCCAGAAATGATAATTGCTTTCGGTTTATGATAACTGACCGCGACAGCTTCAGCTAGTTTCGCGGCTTTTCCATAATGTTTTGGAGCTTCAACGCAATAGGAAAGTATGTTGCTCTTATCCGTCTGCCTAATTCTTTCAAGATCATCTAAACATGTGGTTTTTGGCAATTCCGCCTCCCCCTTTTCACGCCGTTACAAATATGATGCTTTTAGCTTTTAAGCAGACGGTTCCGAAGAGAAAAGTCATTCGACCTCTCACCAAACTTTTTAACCAAAAAACTCGATAATTTATAGAGCCAGTTTATCACAGTAGATGATAAACGGAGAATGGAAAGTACAAAAGTTAGAAGGGAAGGGGACTGGAAATACCTGAATCAACTTCAGTTGAGTTAAGGCGAGATATTACTTGCTGAAGAGAAAACTGTGCATAGCTATACCTGCTTCTGTTGTCTCCGATACTCCGCATTTACGCGAGAAAACCGCAAAAATCGGTTTAGTCGGAAGAGCAGCCGCGATTTTCAGAGTTAACGAAATCATAATTTATCCAGACACTTCTAAAGCCAACCAAACAGCCGACATTGACTTAATTTCCACTTTGCTTGTTTACATGGAAACGCCGCAATATCTGCGAAAAAGACTATTCAAGCTTAAACCTGAGTTACGTTATGCAGGCATACTTCCTCCATTGCGGACACCGCATCATCCCCTAAACCGCAAGATGAAAAATCTGAAGAACGGCGAATATCGCGAAGGCGTCACTTTATCTAAGACAAAGGAAGGCACACTCGTGGATGTTGGTGTTGAGCAACTGGCATTAATCCCGAATAAACAGTTACCCATAAGCAAGCGGATTACTGTGAAAATTACAAATGTTGACCAGCGAGTTGAATGTGAACCGGCTAATCGCGACGAAATACCTGCGTATTGGGGTTATATGGTTACTGTAGAAAGGCATTCTTTTGGAAATCTTGTAAAAAACAGAAGCTTTGACTTAATCATCGCCACTTCTAAATATGGTGTTCCATTTGCCGAGGTTGTTGAAGAAATAGCCGAAAAATGGAGAAAAGCAAAAACGGTTCTTGTAGCTTTTGGAGCACCAACACAAGGTCTATACGACATAGCTAGAAGTGAAGGACTTAGCTTGGACGATGTTGTAGATTTTGTTGTTAACATCATTCCGATGCAAGGAACAGAAACTGTTCGAACCGAAGAAGCCCTTATCGCTTCTTTGGCAATTTTAAACATGCAATTTTGTTTTTAAGGTTTAAATGTCTGTTTTGTGTATGTGCATTTATGTATTTCGACATTGCCATGCCCTTGACGCTATTCCTACTTACTATAGTGGCTACGTTTTTGGATAGAAAAGTTGAGGGGAAGTTGAGGAGCGTTTTTGAGGAGAAGGAGTTTGCTGTTCGGGACACTGTCTTCCTTGTTGCCGCAATAGGCGTAACAGTGTCTCTCGTCGTGTTTGTCCCACAAATGGCGGTTATGACAATTTTTCTCTTCGCATACTCCATGCTTCTCTTCATATTTACGTATCTCTTCTCAGATTTCCAAAAAGCTCGGGCTAGACTTTTCTGCGTGGCATTTCTTATAGTTAGTTTTGTGGCTGCCACAATCAGCCTGTTCAATTTCGGCGCAAATATCACAATCGCTTTTGGAGCTTTAGCCTTTATCTGTCTCTCTGGTTTTGCGTTCCTAGCGTTGTTGTATGAAGAAAATAGAATTGACACGGGAGAAAGATGGTATTTAGCCGTATTCCCCCCAGCTTTATTCATATGCCTATACTTGTTTTTCAGCAGAACCCCGATATGGTTTCCTTACTTGCTGAACATGTATGGAATCGTCTTCGCAATTTTGATTACTCTATACTTAGGAAGCCTATTCACATGGAAAACGTCACTGATCTTTGTTGGACTCCTCACGGCTATGGACATAATTCTGGTTCTGTTTACTGGTACAATGGTTTCTGCGGCAAGGCATGTTTCAGGTCTAAGACTTCCGGTGCTCATTTCATTACCAACCCTTCCAGCAATCTCAACTGAGTGGGGACAGATTTACATGTCCTTAGGTTTAGGCGACTTCTTCTTTGCAGGACTACTCTCCATACAGACTTTCAAAAAATACGGTAAAAATTTCGCTGTTTTATCGGCTATCGCGATGGCAATGTCATTCTTTATTTTCGAAGCCTTCATACTCACTTACGAATTAAGCGCTTTCCCAGGAACATTAATGATTATCATAGGATGGCTGCCATTACCACTATGGAAAAGTCTGAAACCTTAAGGAATCTTATGATAAATCTTTGCCAAAAGAAAACTGGTGAAATAAAAAGCATGTTTTTTCTAGCCGAACAATGCGCCTAAACCTTCAAGGGCTGCTTCTTCTCTTGCTTTTTCTTCTTCTTCCTTCTTTTTCTTCTCTTCTTTCGGCTTAGCTTCTGCTGCAGGAGCAGCTACCGCTGGTGATGCTGCTGGTGCAGCCATCATTGTTGGGGCAGATTTAATTGCTTCTTCAATGTTGACCTCAGCCAAGGAAGCTACTAGTGCTTTTACTCTTACTGCGTCTACGTTTATGCCTGCCGCCGTCAAAACCTGCGTTAGGTTTTCTTCATTTATCTCTTTTCCAGCCTTGTGAAGGAGCATGGCAGCGTAAATGTATTCCATACCTTTTCACCTCTCAACTCGACTATTTTATTTTTTTTCAGATTTTTCAGTCGACAGAGTCGTTTCCTCTAAGGTGTGCAATCTACTACTTAAACTTAACATTTGAATATGTGCTTTTCTAATTAAGTCTGCTATTGTCTCTTTGATGGGTACGGCTGCGTTCAACCCGAGTACGTAGGCTTCTTTGTGGGCAATTTGCAAAAGCATCGTCATGTTTTCTGATGTCGGATAAGCTGTACCTATTGACAATGTAAAGGCATCTGCATGCGCCTTTTCGACGCTCTGCCTGGTTCCGCTTATGTCTATCCGAAGCTGTTCTTGGGTTATTATTAAGCCTTCATCGTATGCCACTTTCATTGCCAGTCCGGCTTCGACAGGTTTTATTCCAAGCTTCGACAACACGCTTGCAAGCCTTTCAGATATCACTTCTCCATTCCTAACGACCAGTGTATCCTTATTTACCCAGACGCTCCCAGCCTCAATTCTTGTAGGCAAACCAGCAGCGTTCAACTGACTGATTATTGGACCAGGCGGCTGCCCTGTGTTTCCCGCTGGAACTATAACATCAAAAGCTGCTATGTCGCCAGCCTTTGCTGTCGTTCTGATTTTTCCCCTTTCTAGAAGCAATGCCAACCTAAATGGATTTAAATCCGTAAATAAATAAACACCTGAACCTGTTAAGTACTCTGCAAGCTTTTTAAGGTCTGGTTTTTCTTTGCAGTTTTCAATTGCTAATTTCATGAGCGTGTTTTTTATAACCTTTAAATACACCTTGTCTGCCAGTTTTTTCTTGAACTGTTGCAGTTGAACCGCTCTTACCTTCTGGAGACTGGCGATTCCGATAACGTTGTATCGCTTTATTAACTGCGTTATGTCTTTAACTTCAGTGATTTTTTCCTGCAAAACTTGTTGGGACGGCATCTGTTTTCCTCTCTTATGGTCTAATCTTTACAGGAGCGCCCATGGATGTTTTTATGTAGGCGAACTTGATGTTTTTCATTCCCTTTTTAAGTTTTCCCTCTATAGCCCTTAAAACCGTCTGAACGTTTTCAGCAATCTCCTCTTCTTTCATGCTTTCCGTTCCGACACGGCACTGTAGAACTGGCTGGTTACGTACCTTCGCAATCACTGTTTTACGATGCTTTTCAATCAAACTTGATATTTCTGCTGTTGGTGGAACCGGCACAGGCATTTTTCCCCTCGGACCTAAAACCGGACCTAGAACTTTGCCTACCAAAGGCATTAGAGGAGCTTCGGCAATGAAAAAGTCGTGTTCGTCCGCCATTTTCCGTAGTTCCCGCTTTTTGCCGGCTAGGCCTTCAAGCTCAGCCCTTTCAATTACGAGGTCAGCATTTGCCTTTCTTGCTTTTAGAGCCAATTCTCCCGTGGCCATGACGCATATCTTGTTTGTTTTTTCCTGGGGAGAATGTGGCAATTCTATAAGTTCTTGAATTCTGCCCTCAGGCGATTTCATGTCAATGTCCTTCAGGCTTAGAACAAGCTCTACCGATTGGGTGAAGTTTCTCTTTTTGGATTTTTCCTTTGCTTCTTTGATTGCATTTAGTATCGTTTTCTGGTCCAAGGGCATTTTAGAGGCCTCGTGCCAATGAGGGAATACAATGCGGTTATAAAAATATTCTTATCCTTCACTCTTACTAAATATTTCGTCATACTTGCCTTCGTCGATTTCTTTTTGTATTTCGCGGGGGTCTCTGCCTTCAACAGTAACTCCCATACTAACACAGCTTCCCAAAACTTCCCTTGCAGCCGCTTTCAAATTTTTTGCCAGAAGCTGTTGACGCTTAACCTTTGCTATACGCATGACTTGTTCAATAGTAAGGTTTCCAACTTTTTGCGTGCTAGGAGTCCCCGAGCCTTTCTCAACCTTTAATTCGCTAACGATCAAAGCAGATGCTGTGGGCGTTCCAACGCCGACCTCAAACTCTTTAGTTTCAGGATCGACAGTAACCTTCACCGGAACCTTCATTCCAGAATAATCTTTTGTAAGCTCGTTTATTTTGTTTACAATAGCTAGGACGTTAACACCTAATGGACCAAGAGCAGGACCCAACGGCGGTCCCGCTGTTGCTTGCCCTCCGCTTATGAGAAATTCTGCAACTTTTTTCTCAGCCATTTACTTTTCACCACTTTGGGTTTTGGCTTTTTCCACCAGTTTTACATAGTCGGAATGAACAGTTATTGGCAAGGTGAAAGTAGCTTCTAGCAACTCAAGTGTGACTTCTGCCTTAGCCTTATCAATACGGGTGATTTTTGCACGCATACCTTTAAACGGTCCACCCGTCACTTCCACTATGTCGTTTTCGCTTAACTCTTCAATTACTGGTTTTCTGACTATGTATCTTTCAATTTCAGAGAAACTTACAATCCCTGGAATCCTTGACCGCACATGCCTTATGCCTACTATAGCTTCCTCCACAAAATGCGGTCCCTCAGCTTCCATGAAGACGTATCCCCTTAACGTTTCTGGCACAAGAATAGCCTTTATGGGTATGTTATTCATTTCAATCTTTGCAGCAACAAGTCTCGCTACATTTTTCTCTTGCCCAGTTGTGGTTTTCACACCAAAAATTTTTGTTGGAATCACTTCTTCCTTCTTTTCCTTTTTTTCCATAAAGTTTCTTCCTTGCAAGTTACCCTGCGGTGGTGCCACCGCCCGCAGTCGCGCCAGCACCTGGTTGCAGAACAGAAGACAATAATCTAATGACAAATCCGATTAGTCCAATCAGGCCTATGCCCAAGAAGCATATTTTTATTGATAGCCAGAGCTCGCTTGTTCCGGGTTTTACCGAAAGTTTTAGTGTTCTTGCACATTGAGATAAGAATGACCTTAAGCCCATGGTTCAACGCACACTCAACATTTCAATCTAATATAAAAAGTAATCGTATGCTCGCTTAATTAGTTTAATAGTAGAAGCAAATTTGGTTGGAACGGTTCGAGTGCTCAAAGGATTTCTACGATTGTTTATACCATATCTTTTTTCCGCATTTTCAGAACTACCGCTGCCAATACTGCGATGAAGGCGATTATCATTGCCAATATTACTTTAGTTAGCAAATTTGTTAAGCTGTTAAGCATGGAATTTTCTGACTCTAGTTGTTGGGTTTTTTGGTTTAAAAAGTCCAGCTGTGTTAATATGTAGTTCTTTTCAACGATAATTGTTTTGTTCCCTTCATCTACAAAATCTGTATTATCGTCTTGGTATAGTCTCACGCGGATTTCGCGACTTCCATTATTTATCGGGACTAAAGTAAGGTAGATAATTTCAGAACTGTTCGCGTCCATGAAACCATTTTCACCCAACAAGTAGTCTTCAAAACTAACGATAACCCGATATCTGTGTCCAACAGTGTCTGGATTCTCAATTTCCAGCCATATGTCGAAAGGTTCATAAGTCTTTATATTTGCTTCACGAGAACTAAATAGAATAATTCTGAGGTTCGATGTTGCATGGACCACGGATGACGAGGACATTATGCAAAATAATATCCCTGCAATTAAGATTGCAATCATGTGGTTTTGTTTCATCGCCCCATCACTCCTTTTGTCATAATAACATTCTCAGTTAACTTAAGTTTGTCGATAAGGAACTCTAATATTTCTTGGCGGGCAAGCCGGTTTCTTTGAATATCTCAGTGATTTTTTGTTTGTACTCGCCTTTGATTCCCTTCCAATCCAAAATCGCAAACTCAACTCTCTCCAATGTTTTCTCCGCACATTGTCTAATAATCTCTACATCTATGTATGGAATAGCATATTTAGGAACCATGTGACCAAACGCTATTCCATTTTCCACTGCCATCCGAGTAAACTTCATGTTATAATGGGGTCCTCCCACACCAAGCACCGCAGTGGTCTTAAATTCACCAAACTTTGAAACGGCCTTTATTGCTGCGTGTGCAATACTTTCAGCGGCTTTCAAATCATTCCATTGTTTAGGCGAACTTCCCAATTCAACGAACATTGTAGGCACATTTAAAGATGGGCCGTGATGAGTGCATTCATAAGAAACTTCGTATTCTAGATGCATTTCTTCTTTAAACTGCATCAGACCTTTTAGAGCCTCTCTCATGGCGTTTGCTGGGGAAACAGAGACTTTTCTAGGAAGCCCACCTAATTCCGCTTCGCCTAAATTACCCGGAGTGTGCACCGACAATGTCGGGAAACCACTTGCACTGCTATGCCTTGAAATAAAAACTACAAGTTCTAGGTCGGTGAAAAAATCCGTTAGGTCTTGAGCATAGACAGATTCCTTATTCAAAGTCACAAGTCTAACCTTTCTACTGCTAACATCGGCTTCGTAAATCTGGCTTTCATCAAAACTCTCGTTTGATTTTTCAAAGGGGTAATGGTTTAGGATTTGTTTAGAGATGTTCAGGCTTGCAATGTCTTTATTCGAGGCTACAAGTAAAATTATAGGACCCGCCCTCCTTTAATTGACTTTGCAGCAAATAATAAATACTGATGCTTGTAATGAAGTTGCCGCTAACTTTAAAGTGAAGCAATTGCATAAGATTCGGGAACAAAAATGAAAGATAAGTTCAGTCCAGAAGCAAGAATCTATGACAAAGTTTGGGGAAAACACGACTACGATTCTGACGTAAAGTTTCTGGATGAATTGTTCCGAGAGCGTGGTTGCAGGAACATCATTGACATCGGGTGCGGAACTGGAAACCACTCCATACGACTGAGTAAACTAGGTTATAATGTAACGGGAGTTGACATAAGCCCAACAATGCTGACAATAGCCAAGAACAAGGACAAGAAGGCGAAAATCAGGTTCATGCAAGGAGATATTAAAAAACTAGAAAGGGTGATTCCGAAAGGTCAAAGATTTGACGCGGCAATTTGTCTGGGACAGGTTTTTTCTCACTTGTTAACAGACAGAAATGTGCAAGCTTTCCTCAACGGATTGTATGGGATGTTGAGAAAGAACGGGCTTTTCGTATTTAGCGCTAGAAACGTAAAGAAAATCAGCGAAGAACGTTTGAATAAACTTCTTTTAGACCATATGCTGAATGAAGGAAAACTGCAACTTCTAATATTAGCCCACAACACTAGAGATCCGCAAAACCCAAACATCGTAGTCTGGAGACCAATTTATCTAATTAAAGAAAACGATAAAATGGACCTGCAAATAGGAGAACACAAACTGAGATGGTTTGAGTTTTCAACACTCAAGAAAATATTAACGGAAGAAGGCTTTGAAGTTATAGCAACTTATTCGGGGCCAATGAAAGAAAAATTCAGTGAAGACGTACACACTGACATGTGGTTTTTAACAATAGCCAAATAAGACAACGTTAGAGAAACCTGTCGTAAACTCTCACGAGCCCTCGGAAGAGTTTTATAATTCAAACCGTTAGGTTTGGTCTCAAAAGGTGGAAACATGCACCTAATCAATTTCAAGGATTTGAACGGGCAGCAGCTTATGGAAATAATTGATAAGGGTATCGAAGTTAAGCGTAATCCGGAAAAGTATCGAACAGCGTTAGATGGCAAATCTTTGGCAATGATTTTTCAGAAAACTTCCACAAGGACTAGGGTTTCGTTCGAGGTTGCTATGACTCAGCTTGGCGGCCATGCCCTTTACATAGATTGGAGAACGACAAACTTCACGATAGCAGATGTTTATGATGAAACGCAGTATCTGTCTCGCAATGTTGACTGTATGATGGCTAGGTTGCTAAAAAACGTTGACTTGCAGACTATGGCAAAGGCTTCTCGCGTGCCTGTGATTAATGGATGCGACGAAAAATATCATCCAAGTCAGGCAATAGCAGACTTAATGACAATGAAAGAAAAGAAGGGCACCTTGAAAGACGTAAAACTCGTTTACACAGGCATCCACAACAACGTTTGCAACTCCCTCATTGAAGGATGCACAAAAACCGGAGTTAAAATAACCACTGTGACGCCCATATTTAATGAGCAAAGCCGAGATGAAGAACTTCTGGAAAATGCCAAGAAAACCGGACTGTTAGAAACTACGTTAGACATCAAGGAGGCTGTCAAAGACGCAGATTTTGTTTACACAGACACGTGGGTTGACATGGAATTTTTCCTAGACCCGAGATTTGCTGCGGAAAAGGAGAAACGCGTCAAGGTTATGATGCCATACCAAATAAACAACGATCTCCTAAGGAAGAGCGGTGCCTATATAATGCATGATATGCCTATTCACAGAGGATATGAAATAAGCGCAAATGTTATCGAAAGTCCAAAATCAGTAATATACGAGCAAAGCGAGAACAAGCTGTATTCGGCAAAAACAATACTTCTGAAACTGTTAGAAAAATATTAAAACCTAAACAAGGTTCACCAGTCTAAGTCTCAATTTAAAAGCGTTTGAAAATGCAAAAGGAAAAAATCGAACAAATGCGGTTATTTCAAAATCATTTGAACAAAATTTTCAGGATCAAATTCTTCTAAGTCGTCATATCTCTGCCCGATCCCGATAAAAAGAATTGGCTTTTTCGTTACATATGTGACGCTGAGGGCTGATCCTCCTTTCACATCGGCATCAACCTTGGTTAGTATGGTTGCGTCTATATTCACGCTTTTGTGAAACTCTTCCGCCTGCATAACCGCGTCATTTCCAGTAAGCGAGTCTACAGTTAAAATGGTCACGTCTGGATTGATTACACGCTTAATTTTGGCAAGTTCGTTCATTAAGTTTCGGTTTGTCTGTATCCTGCCAGCGGTATCTATCAAAACAGCGTTTATCCCGTGGGCTTTAGCATGGCTTATTGCGTCGTAGGCCACAGCCGCAGGATCGGCACCATATGCGTGTTTGATCATCCGTATCCCTAAACGTCTTGCATGTTCTTCCAACTGTTCTATGGAGCCCGCTCGGTAAGTGTCGCTGCATGCAAGAACAACGGAATAACCCCTCTTATTCAAGAGGTGGGCAACTTTAGCTATGGTTGTTGTCTTTCCCGTGCCATTTATCCCAACAAAAACTATGACGAATGGTTCGCCCTTCTTGCGTTTTTCTTCAACAACTTCTAATAAGCCTATTTTGTTATTTGTGAGCATTATTTCCAAGAGCACTTCTCGCAAGTTTTTCTCTACAATTTTCTTGCGATCTTCGAGTCGTTTAACTTGGACTCCGTCTAATCTTTTTTCCATTTCATCACAAATTCGCTCCGCTACGGGTAAAGCAACATCATTTTCTACAAGGTTCATTTTAAAGTCTGAAAGTATGGGGCGTAGGTTTTCAGCCTTAAGCTCGCTTGTTGTGACTTTATTTACAAGTCCTTTTAACCCGGATTTGAGCTTCTCAAACATTTTTTGGAACTTTCCCCTCTCTCAGTTCGGCTACTAACCTCTCAAGTTTTTCCCTGTCTTCGCTTATTCTTCCTGCGACTTGGGCAAGCTGTTGCTGAAGGGACATCCTTGGTTTTTCTAGGTTTTCAAGACGTTTTTTAATGATTTCTTTTGCTTCCTGCAATGTTTTTTCAACTGAAACTCCTGCGCCCATTCCAACAATTACTTTGTCTGGATTTTCAAGTCTAGCTTTGATGTAGGAACTGCCGCCTATCGGAGCGAGGAGCTCTGAGTTTTCCTTTTCTTTTTCTAGGCCTTCCAGCGTCATACTTGCTAAAGTTAGGTCTGTTGTTACAGCATTTACCATACTAATCCTAGACTGTATGGCTTCGGCGGTCTGCTCAAGAATTCGCAATTCAACGCTTAGTTTGCGGAGTTCTTCTTCACTTTTACTCGCCAAGTTCCTATTCTCCAGTAACCAGCTTTTTCAACAATGGGTTTTCTATCTCCTGAGGTGGAACCTCTTCAACACTTACTATTTTTATGTGAAACCGTTTTATGCGATGTTTGCTGCCTAGCTCGGCGTAAACCTTTTCCACTGCATGTTCAGATTTTATGGCTAACACTTCTTTTCTGAAAGGGGTTTCTAGTTTTGGCTTTTGAATCTCACCTGTTACCCTGAAAACTTTCACTTTGTTCGTCCTCCTTTACAACATCCAAAGCGTTCCCGATTATAAACATCTCGGGTCCTGTTGTCAAAGCCCCAGCCACAGCCGCATAACGGTTGCCAATTAAGCCTGTACCGACATAAGGTACACCACAATTAATGGTGCCAACATCAACCGGAACCTTCAACACATTCTCCAACAGTTTTCGCTCCGAATCCTTCAACAGCGGATGCGCCAAGATTCCCTTGTTTGTTGCGACAGCCAATGAACCGACATATGGTAAACCAGCAATTTCACCCGGCACTGCCTCAAGTCCCAAAGTTTCGGAGATCTTCTTGATTTCTGATGCTTTTAAGCGAGGGTCAACAACTGCACCATGGTCGTTTGCCAAAACCATGTTTGCGTACGCGGTTTTCTTAGTTTCCATTACGGTTATGTTTCCTTCAAAAACAGGTTTTAAGGTTTCAATTTCTCCTTCTCGAACAAAATGTGGAAGCAAAATTCCATTTGAGTTTGCACATGCGAGGGCGCCAACGAGGACTGAGCCGCCAATTGTTGTGTGTATTAGCTTAACTTTCAGCCATTCTCCTATTCTTTCAGCTTTTTTAAGCAGAACAAGTTTGGGGATTATGACGATTTTGTCTGTTGCAAGTGAGTATACGCCTATGCTTACGCTTCCAACAAGGCTGGATAGGTAAATGGCCAAGGATTAGTCTCCTTCTAGGAAATTGTTTCTGAGCTTTTTGCTTTTCTGCAATAGTATCAGCAGAGTTTATAGTTTTTCCTTTCCTTTTTAAGTCTATTTAAGGTCAATTTTCAAGTTTAGCGTTTTTGTTCAAAATAGAAGCATGATTTATAAATTTTGCAAATTCTAAACGAAAGATTATGGTTAGTCACACTTTGGTTAAAGATGTGTTGATGGAACTTGGAGACGAAGCAGAATATTATACTATAAAATCGGCGATCCTGAACCTTTTGGATATCAGACTTGGAAAGAAACATTAACGTATTGGGCTCTCCGTGGGTTCAAATCCCTCCCCCCGCACTATGGCTTTTCTGAGGAAAATCGCTTGAATTCTGAGGAGATTTTCCAGAAATATTCTAAAAATTTGAAGGAATAATTCTGGAGACAAAAAGTTGCTTAGCCTCAGGGATTGCACCCACGTCTTGAACTAAGCATTATTTTATAAATTTGTTAATTTAATCAACTATCATGATAATTATGAGAAATGAGGATTATGAAAAGTTTATGAATATTGCTATAGAAGAAGCGAAAAATTCTTTCAAAGAGGGAAATAAAGGATTCGGAGCATTAGTGGAGAAAAATGGGAAAATAATTGCAAAGGCTCATGATACTGAAGTTACAGATTTGGATCCCTCAGGTCATGCCGAAATGAATGTGATAAGAGAGGTTTCAAAGAAATGTGGCAAGGACTTAACAGGATGTGTTATCATTTCAACTCATGAACCTTGTCCTATGTGTACTGGTGCATTAATCTGGGCAAAAGTTTCTGAAATTGTGTATGGGGCATCTATAAGAGACTCCATGAAACTTGGTAGAAGAGTGATAAACTTGAGCTGTAGGGAAATTATCGAAAGATCTCCTTGGAGGATAAAAATAAAGGAAGGTATACTTAAAAAAGAATGTTTAAAGCTTTACAATAATGAAATAAGGAAGTTGATAAAGGAATTCAGAACTGCAAGAAACACCAAATGGAAAAGTATGGAACAGGGGCTCCTTGAAAGGAGAACAACGTGGTTTGAAGAGAATAAAAACAAGATCATCAAAAAATTAAAAGGTACTGATGTAGAGAAAGCCTATCAGTTAATCTTAATGAAAATAGGGATAAAGAAAGATGAAGCTCCAATTATTGAGAAGACAAAAGATAGAGTGGTTTTTCATTCCAAAAATTTCTGTCCGGCTTTAGAAGCCTGTGAAATTCTGGGGTTAAATACGAGAAAAGTTTGTGAAGCAGTTTATGAAAAGCCGACTGAAGAGTTAATTAGAAGAATAAACCCAAATTTGAGATTTAGTAGAAATTATAAACGTATAAGACCTTATGCAACTTTCTGCGAAGAAATTATAACACTGAAAAGATAAAATTTCACGTGTGCTCACAACACATACTTAACGGAATTTCTAACGGAAAGAAACTTTGAAAAAGTTAATTATTTATAGTCTGATTTCAAGGCACATAACAGAATGATCACTAAGCTTTTTCAACCGTGGTTCATGAACATAATAACAATTTTTGAGGAAAGGTAATATGTTCTCTGAAACAAAAATATGGTCAAAACGATAACCGTTCCCTTCCCTGCTGAACCAGGAATATTCTTTCTCATTTCGGTGGAAAAATCTAAATGCGTCTACAAACCCGTACTTGCTGAACATTTTGTAAAAATACTCCCAATCTTTATATGTAGGGTAGTTGGGAATGTGGCTTGGTTCTAATACATTCAAGTCACCAAGTATAATCCAACCATCAAATTTCTTTTTCAAATCTTTATCAGACATTAACTTTTCGAATTCATCGGTAAACTTTTTCTTTTCTTGATTTTTCCAAACTGGGGCGTATGCACTGGTGATTAGAATATTTTTCCCATGAAAATTGCAAGTTGCGGAAGATGTCCTATAAGGTAAAAAGTTAGTGGAAATGTCCATGATTTCTTTCAGAAAATTGCTAGCTAAAACGACTCCATAATCATTTGGTTCAGGCTTAGGAAATATGACGGTATATCCTAGACTTTCAAGTCTGTCCCTAATGTAGATGCACCCTTCAGAAAGTTTGACTTCAGTTAAAACGATTATCTCAAAATTGCCTTTTTCTAGCCACTCCATTTGTTTCGTGGCTCTCCGCAAAGAAGGATTTTGGACATTCCAGTTTAGGAATCTTATAATTTCAGATTCAGAACTGATTTTTTTAGTTTTACTATAAATAACTTCATCGAGAAATTTTTGTCTTCCATTAAGAGAAATCTTACTCATAATTCTGATTATACCAGATGAAGGTAAATTAAACTTATTTGGTGAGCTAAACACTGAAACTGGCAACTTTTTATGAAAATTGCGCGTGGTATTGGAGCAAGTATTGGAAGCGTCACAAATGCATTAGATCAACGCCTACCCTGATAGGTTCAGATTCCGAGAATTTAAACCGAAGTTTAAACCTAACCCCCCGCACTTCATCCTTCTAAAGCCTTTTTCACGTTCTTTTCGTGAAAAAACTGCGCAATATGCGTTATTATTGTCGTGACAGACTGCCTGTAATTGCAGAATTAGAATCCGATTTTGTAGGGCTCAATCTGCTGTGACTGATTCTTATCAAGACGAGCTAAGGTGAACCAAATGCTCTATTTATGCATGCGAGAGTTCGAATCTCTCCCGGGCTACCATAACACCGTAGTCAGGTCTACGTTCAAACTCTCGGCTCAGTAATGGTTAGGGTAAAGTTTTATCTCACACACAGTATCGAGCGGCTCAGGTTAGCAGATACTTTTGACTTAGCATTTTATCTAACTGTGAATTTTTTGTGAGAGTTCTTTTGCCCAGCTTCTGATAGCTTCCAAGTCTCTCGTATCGTAGACATCCTTCTTTTCCCCATAGAAAGCTTCCATCTTTCGCCTTGCTGCCTTAACTGGAGGAGCCATTTTCATCAACCATGACACTTTAGTGTAGTCTTCGATGCCACCGAAGAAGCCAAGAGCTATGGGTTGCAGATTATACTTAGTGGCTTTTTCTTCCAGATACTTTCCTCTGAATTTAGCAATCACTTCGGGTTTTCCTTCATTCTCTGCTTGGCAACCATGTCCGCATGAGACGAACAAAGCCACTTTCTTTTTTGCAAGCTCCTTCTGGAAATTCTTTAGGAATTCTTCGGGTTCACTAGTCCACCTATCAATCTTTATTCCGCTGCCGACAATTACAAGGTCATATTCGGCTATATCTCTGACTTTCTCCTTTTTTGCGTCAACTACTCGGACTTCCAAGCCTTCTTGTCGAAGTATTCTTGCAATCTCTTCTGATGTGCTAGCTGTTGCTCCATATCGGGTTCCATAAACAATCAATGCTTTAGTCAAACATTACAACTCCATGCCTTGTCGTGTTGCTGTAATACGCTTACTGTTATTTTGAATTAATAAGGATGGCTATCTTTTCTGGGGGATTAGCGCGCGCTGATCTCGAAAAATGATGAAAGCACTTCATCTCTTGCACCGGTTAGTTATGGCCTCCCTGCCAAAAGCAACACCCGATAGCTTTGTCAATCTAAGAAATAAATGGCTTCCTCACTCTTGATACGCACTCGCAATACTTCTCTCCCTAGAATCTAGTATTTGCTGTCGTAATCTCGATATTTTTCTCTAATTAGTTTCGTCATCTTCTTTAATCAGAAATGAGAAATTTAAACGAGATAAGTCACCTATCCCGGGCTACCATTGCTTAAGATGAATTCATAATTTTTCGACTTGAGATTTGGGGTCCTCTGAACCAAGGACACTACGAACTTGATTTTGGGACTCACGAAATCGGATTTGAGTTTGATAATAATCCCCCGCACTTTTGGATAAGCCTCGACTTTTGCTTGCTCGTAAAACAAGCAATAAATGAGCAAAAAGCGTAAAACAAGCGATAATTGATTACATAAGAATGAGGGTGAGGATATGAGAAAAATGGTTAAAGGGTTTGTCCACAGGCCATGTGTTCATTGTGGGTCCACATCGCTGAGAGATGTTTTTGAGTTTCACGGTCACAAGTTTAGTGAGGACATGGTTTTCGGGTTGAATTGCGGCTTGGGCTTTGTTTATTGGTCTATGAAAAGGGCTGTGCCTCCAATATTTGTTGGCGGGTTAGGCAGCAGAGGAATAGAGGATGTATGTCGGATACTTGGGATTAAATGGGAGAAGAAAACCACGACAAGCACTAAAAAGGCGTGGCAAGCTGTCAAGGAGCTTATCGATAACGATGTCCCTGTGGTGCTTCAGGTTGACATGTTCTACCTCGACTTCTGGAGAGGCAAGA
>Ga0315308_1000007_pt1 | contig 118394 bp, 218 predicted proteins | sample TDP3_MG_FD_203078 | JGI IMG/M metagenome (GOLD analysis project Ga0315308, IMG submission 203078) | Freshwater sediment microbial communities from Lake Towuti, South Sulawesi, Indonesia - TDP3 | ecosystem: Environmental > Aquatic > Freshwater > Lake > Sediment | place: Indonesia: South...
GAGGAAAAAAATAAAAGACTTCTATATTGGTATTCGACATGCAGGTAATGATGATGATGCTCCAGTCCCGATAACAGTTCGTCAGCTTGAATCGGTGGTTCGATTAGCAGAGGCTAAAGCACGGGTTCGGTTAAGTGATGTGATAACCGCTGATGATGTAGATAGGGTGATCAAGTTATATACCTACTGCTTGAAGCAAGTGTTCGTTGATCCTGAGTCAGGTCGGTTAGATGTAGATTGGGTTAATGCAGGCATCTCAAAGACTCGAAGGGATCGTGCAAGGAGTATAAGGGAGATAATAAAGGATCTGGAGCGTGAATACGGCGAGGAGGTGCCCCTTATTGAAGTGCTTGATCAAGCGGAGCAGGATGGAATGGAAAGAGAGAAGGCAGAAGAGATAATAGAAGTGATGAAACGTGATGGAATACTATACTCGCCTGTAGGTGGCGTGATTAAGTTTGTTAAGTAATTGGGAGGAGAGAAGCATAAAAGGGAAATATGAGCGATAACGATAAACCACCGGCTTATAAAGTGGCAGAACTGAAGAAGAAGTTAGGTGTGGAGATAAAACCAGGTCGGTACAAGATAGCTGATCTGATAAATATGGTGATTCCAGACAAGAGGATAGGAAAGTGAGTAAAGGATGACGATTTGTATAGAAACGTGGAATGGTCAGATATATCGGGGAGTAGTTGATAAAGGGAATTTCTACTGTAAAGAAGGTCTGAAAGAGGATATATGCGTGCATAAAAGCAATGTCAGAAGAGTATGGGAAGAATGAGCGAAAAAGTTATTTTGTCCAAAACATAAATATTACTGTCTCGGTAGAAAGGGAAGGGAAAAGAGCCTAAGTTGGACATCGGGCTAAGTGGCTCAAGAATAGTGGCTGATGACGCTATTCGAAGAACAAACTTCCCCTATCAACGAGACATGATGAAAAATGGCACAAGATATAGTAGATAAGGCGTTTAAAAAGACAGGGAAAAGAGTATATGAGTGGGAGGATATAACTTCCAGTCTTGTTAGGAGCTTGTTTAAAAAATATACTCCGGGAATAACAGTAGAGGATATTGAATTTAACGATGAAGAGCACGAGATTTATGTGACGATAGAAACATATGATATGAGAGGAATAATAGACAAAGAGCAAAGAATCTCTCTTGAGAAAGGTTATAATAAGATTGTCAAAGTATTAAATGCAGCGGGGTGGGACTATCTTTTTTCAGACATCAAGAGAATAAAGATCATGTTTAAGCGTATATAATTGGGGGTATAAAGATGGCTGAGGAGATAGTTGAAGAGGCACTTAGAAAGAAAGAGGAGGAAGACAGAGAAGAGTTTTGGCTCAAACATCTTATCCTGGAAATTGAGAGTGCAATAAAAGATGAAGGATCTGCGGTGTGGATGTATGATAAGATCCGAACGGATATTGCTGCTATGTATCCTCCGGGTACATTGGAGTATGATACATTAAAGGAGATAGCTGGAGACGAGTTGAGGCATAGTCAGTCGTTACAGGAAATACGTGCATCGCTCAAAAAGCGACTTGCTGGTTTATAGAGAAGAGTAGAATTACTCGTAGTGTATAAAATGGACGAGCGAAAAATTCTGAGGTTTAAGGAGACACAGGGATTTAGTAAGTGGAAAAAATTCTTTCCGCCTGAAGCTGTGTCACATCCTGCGAAGATGAATTTGCATCTGTTGAATTATTTGATACAGCGTTATACTAATGAGGGTGATACCCTGCTTGATCCGATGAGTGGAACTGGGTCCACGGGTATAATAGCGGGATTAAATGGCAGGAATGTGATTTGTATAGATTTGGAGAAGAAATTTCATGAGATGCAAGTAGGTGTGGATTGCGATGGGTACACCTGTCATGTATTGGGCTGCTATGAGAGGCGGGAGTTAGAATTAACGATTAAGCAATTAGAGGAGGAATTATCGGGAATTGATAAAGAAGAGGTATGGGCTAAGTGTGTATGGCTAATAGATGATACAGGGCATAGATACATTGATACAAACAATACTGATCCTGAGATTTTAAGATTATATGATAAGTTTATCGAGTTGTACTATGCAAAAGGGAAATATGAGAAATTACCACTAAAACCACATCACTATACAGGGTGTGAAGAATTGTATAAAGCCAATCCTGAGGGCTTTATTCAAAGAGGGAAAAGTATCTTCTTACAGGGTGATGCGCGTAAGCTGAGTGATTTACTGAGAGAACATAAGGATGAGATTTCAGCCTGTTTATTCTCGCCACCTTGGGGTAAGAAAGAGAGCTGGCAGAGATATGATGGTGAAAAGGGGTTCCATAGTTATGATGAGAATGAGCCTAAAAATAGGTGTAAAAGAGATTACATTGAAATAGAGCACCCTGATAACATAGGCAACCTACCGTTGGGTGATGTGGATACAATTATTACCAGTCCGCCATTTAAAACTGCGAATGAAGGTGGGGGATTAAATAAGAGTCCACCTGATACTTTTAGGGGTGTTCTAAAAGAGCATTCACTTAAACTGTCTGATGATCCAAATAATATCGACAATATGCCTTATGGTAAAGTTACGGCTATTATTACAAGCCCCCCCTATTCAGAGGGAATAGGGCATTCACAAGGAAAACGAGCGGGGCATGATATGGTCGGTAAGGAGAGTTTTGTAGGTTTTTATGGTGACGGAAACAAGGAGAACATAGGTAATCTACCGCATGGCGATGTAGATTCTATTATTACAAGCCCACCTTATAGTGAATGTGAACATGACTACAAACATGGGTTTAAAGTTTTAGGTGACAACTTTAGAGGCAGAAAGGCTTGGGAAGATAAGAGGGATATACCCCTTCAAGAAAGCAACATAGCGAAACTGAAGCATGGCGATATTGATTCCATTATCACTTCACCACCATATGCAGGAAGTACGGCATTCCAGGATATCAGTTTTATGAAAAAGATTACTGATGATCAGAGCCTAAAAATTAGGAGAGGGGAAGTAAAGGGGCACTATCGCTCACCCGAAGCGGAATTGCAAGCCCTCGAGCGAATGGAAAAGGGTAAAATAGAGCATGAAGAGAATATAGGTAGTCTTCCATTCAGCTCTCCCGATGCGATAATCACTTCTCCACCGTACTCAGAAGGAACGGGTCATGGTAGAGGAAAGGATGAAAGTTTGCAGACTGAAAAGAAGCTTTATCTTCATGGTGCCGGTTCATATTCAAAAACTGATGATACTGACAATATTGGTGAAATAAAAGAACATGGTGATATAGATGCAGTATTGACATCGCCACCATATGCAGAGAGTGTAAATGCTCCTAATGATCCGCATAAACGCGCCGAGCGAATGCTGAGAGCTGGTTTAGATCCTAAGACCATTGTAGGTGGTCAAGCACGGTGCGGCGAAATAGATTGGACATATTCAGATAGTACTCAAAACATTGGCAACCTCAAACATGACGAAAGTGATACAAGGGATAAATCAGAGACGTACTTGGAGGCAATGAGAAAAGTTTACGCTGAGTGCCACTCGGTGCTAAAACCACATGGTTTGATGATACTAGTTGTGAAGAATTTTATAAGAGAGAAGCGAGTCGTACCATTAACTGAGCATACCATTAAATTGTGTGAAAGTGTAGGCTTTAAGCTCAAAGAACGGTCAGTATTCAAATTACCGCAACAATCCTTCTGGCGCATCATTTATTCAAAAAAATACCCAGAAGTTGATGTTTCGGATTTGCAGTTTGAGCATATTTTAGTTTTTGAGAAGGGGTAAAAATTTAAAAAATCGAAAAGCTTTTTAATAGCCATAGGGTTATTTTTAGGTGTACCCTATGAGGAGGCTTAACCCCCCTTCCTTCTAGGGTGGAGTTGTCGCTTATAATGTCGGTAATTTGAGTTTTGAGACGATTATTCTATCATTGTCATTCCTCTTTGTGAGAGGATAATGACGGCAAAAGAGAGGAGGTGATAAAAAATGAGGAAAAAAGTGACAAGAGAAATTGAAATAAAGGTATGTGATTTTTGTGGTGAGGAAGCCGAGCGTGTAGACACTTGTAGTGTGTGTGGAAGGGAAGGATGTCTGCGAAGACTCCCTGGTAAGGATAAAAAACTTGAGCATTGGGCTTTCCATGTTGCAAATATATATGACTACGAGCGCGATGTAAGGGGTAGCGGGTATGTATGTACGGAATGTGGAGGAAGAGTAATGCCAATATCCGAGTTTCTTGGAAAGTTATGTAACATCCCTTTTTAGAGTGATGAGGGAGACGATGAGAACAGATGGTTAAGTTTAAAAAATTAGGGGGTGAAAGGAAAAAATGAAAGGAAAGATAAAGGGATTACTACCGGCAATCGTCTTAGTTATTCTTGGAGGGCTAGTTTGGATCAGCAGACCTCTGTGGCACTGGTTCTTTATGTATGGTTATGTAAATCCAGCAGCGTGGGAATTATTAGTGATAGCGATTATAATTGGGGCGCAATCGTACGTTATTTGGTTCAGTCACCACAAGTACAGTATATGGGAAATTAAGGCAAAAGAACAAGCTATAGTAGTATTCATTGCGATCTTCTGTCTTTCAGGTATACTCCTAGGTTGTTTTCAAGTGATGTATCCACAATGCTACTTGAGTCAAAATCTCGAAGTATCAGAGATAGTAGAATTGCCAGACATGGATCCTTCAGCAGTAAGAATTATGCCGATGGCAGTATCTCAAAGATATGCCGTAGATGCCCTGCAATATCCGAGACATAGACTTGGAACTGGAGATATAGCCTTTGTGAACAAAACGCCTCACTGGGTTTACGGATTGATTCCGAAAGGTATGGTTAACTTCTTTGTCCTTAAGGACAAGGGAGCAGTGTATGTGGATATGAGTATCGCAGAGAAGAATACGAGGATTATAGAACGAGACATGGAAATTGGTGAGGGAATGGGGATAACTGACTGGTACAAGTGGAGACTTTATAAGGAGAAATATTGGGTTAATTACGAAGACCCATATTTTATTCCCGAAGGGGAAGAACTGTATATTGTAGTTCCAATCAAATCCTACGAATATCACTGGAGATTTCCGACATTCTACACAATTCCGAAATGGGAGGGAACAGTGTTGATTGATTCAGGGGCTAATATTGAATTTCTAACTCCTGAGCAAGCTTTAGAGCATCCAGTTTTAAAAGACCAGAAACTTTTTCCAGAAGGACTTAGCAGGTATTACATCAACTCTTTCCGGTATGTTCAGGGGATCAGTAATAGATTATTTTACCACGAAAACCAATTGAAAATAGCTGAAGTACTAGAACAAGAGAACATACAACCATTCCTCATAGTTACAAGAGAAGGAATGAAATGGTTCATTGGTTGTGAACCATGGGGCGAAGAGACACATGGGATTTTCAGAATCTACTTAATAGATGCAAGAGAAGGCAAAATTCAACTATTCGAGCAACCAAAAACAGAAACATTATTAGGACCAGTTTCTGCCTGTGATTATGTAAGGAAAGCAAATCCAATTATAGATTGGAGCAGAATGATAACAGTCGAACCAATTCCAGTAGTAGCTCAAGGGAAATTATATTGGCAAGTAAAGATTATTCCAAATGATGCCGCAGGTATTGCCTATACAGCAATGGTTGATTCAAAGACATATGACGCCATTGAATTAAAGAGTGACGAGAGTGTTAGGCAATTTATTGAAGGAAGGTACACTATAAAACCTGGAATACCGCCAGAAATTGCCAGAAATGTCACAGCTATAGTTATCATTAGAGACGATGGTAGAGAAATTCAAAGAATTGAAGTATTCCAGAACCAAACCATAGAAGTAGTAATTCCACAAGTAGAACTCAAAACAGAAAAGTGATTAGAGATGATAAAGCGACTAAAGGATTATCCAGTGGGTGAAGAATTTGATGCAGCAGACGAATGTAAGTGCTGTAGTGCCACACTTAAGGTTACAATTAAAGAGATTGATGAAACTGGTGATTTCGGTTATCTAACGTGGAGTTGTCCTACATGCTCGAGGAGTGGTGATGATATTGTAGGATGGGTTTTTGCAGATGAGCCAATAACGATCCTTGGTAAGCAATTCTATCCTATTGTATCAAGAGCCAATGTTGGTCCATGCTTAAATTGCTGGAAACTGGTGATAGGAGTCCCGCTTATACTATTTCCCAACGAAAGTAGTCAGCTTGACTTCTGCTTCCCCTGTGCAAATGAGCTAGGTATTCTTAAAAGTTTAGTCGTCAAAGATGAGGGGTGATAAGATGCAGAAGAAAAAATCTAGGTATTGTTCGGCGATTGATCTGAATTTTCTGGGGCAAATGCAGACACTTTATAAAAGAATGGGCAAAGAAGATTTCATAGCTATGGTGAAGCGCGGAGTAGAAAAAGGGAGAAAGGAGATAATCGAGGAAGCTATAAAAAGAGGGCTATTCACGGAAAAAGAGTACAATTCTAAGTTTAAAGACAGGTATGACGATGCTTATGGCTGTGATAGTTTCTCTCAGTACATCGGTACGGTATTGCATGTCATGGACACGGGTAAGAAGGATGTTATCTTTGTAACGTTAAATGAGAATATACTCAAAAATCGTGATATGCTCAAAAATCGATTTGGGGTAAGAATTTTACGTATGGATGAGTTAGGAGGTCCAAAAAGTATGGAATCCATAATAAAAGAAATAGAAGTGGAGAAAGAAATAGTGAGGAGAACTTGTATAGGGCTTGTCCATCCTGATCCAAGTAACCAGCAAGAATTTACGAGATGGCTGCAGGATACAGTGATATTTCATTTGAACAATTTAGAGAAGCAATTGATGCAGGGTAACGAGCCACAAATTTATATTTAGAAAGAAATAGGAGGTGATGAGTAAAATGGCTGAAGAAAAGGAAGCTTTAAGTAGAATAGCAGATTCGTTGGAGAAGTTGGTGAAGTTTTATGAGCACCCTGAAGAGCTATTCCAGAGAATGATGCCGGCTATACAAGATGCGGTCAATGTCCGAGCACAAGTAGTACAAGTACCAGCATTACCAGAAGGTGCTGAAGAGGTAACAATTCGGCTGAGCAACGAAGAGAAGGAAAAAATAACAGGTATGGTGATGACGGAATTCGAGCGACAAGCAGAAGACTTTAAAGTTTTCATTGCTGACGCTTTAAGAGAGATGCCTGAAAAACAATTAAAGCAAATAGGGGAGCATCTCATGAAGGGTGAGAAGTTTAAATTGAGAAGACGAAAAAGCTGTCTCTATTTGGACTTTGGATATGCGGATGAAGAGTTCTTCGTGAGACTATAGCAGAAGATAAGAATGATAAATGATAATCCTCACTAAGGAGCAGAGGAGTGCTTTAAAGCAGATATACGGGAGGATAGATGATAGGAGGAGGTATTGTAAACGATGTGGTAAATGCTGCAAGGCAGGTATTCAAATGACCTATGTGGAATTTGCTTACCTTGCTGAAGTCCTCGATGGTAGTAAAATTTTTGGAAATGTTGGTAAATGCCCCTTCTTTAACCTGGATGAATGGGAATGTTCCGTCTATGAACGAAGACCGTGGATTTGCCGAATTTACGGTCTACCCTCAAAACCAGACCGTATCTTGGGTATCACCCCTAAATTTGATCTCAGAAGACTGGATACAGGCGAGTGCTGCGCCCTAACCACCAAACATAACGTGAATATCGCAAAGCGAATTGTAAAACTGAATAAGGAAATTGCACCAATAAAATATAGGAAGGTTGATAAGAGTATAGATTATTGGCTGCTGCTCAGTGAAGACTTATGACAAAAGAAATATCGTACCACCTAAAGGATAAAGTTGAACTGGATAAGTTCCTTAATCGTTTGCGAGAAAAAGGGTTCCACGTTTTCAAGCAAAATAACACACAGGCATCTCGCATGATTCCAAATTCAAATAAGCGAATACATGTCATCATCCAGGAAGGAGTTCGAGGGGGCTATGATATGACTGCACATATTGATGCCACCCGACAAGGGTTCCATAATGTGGTAGAGGATGATAGATTATTGGTGAAGGTTGTAGAGTGTTTGGGGGATATTTTTGGATATAAAAGAGGTTAAAAAGATGAGGATATTGGATTTTACTGAAAAATGGTGTAAACTAAGTGATAACGAGTTCACTACATTTCGTTTCCAACGTATTGATGAGGATTATGAAGTTGGCGAGTTAGTGAAAGTAGTTTATAAGAATCGCAGTAAGAAAAAGGGCGAGAGAAAAGAGCTTGGTATTGCTGAGATAATTGGTAAAGAGCCGAAGATGATACTGGAAGATGTATCGGGGGAGGAAGCCAAAAAGGACGGTTTCCAGAGTATCAGTGATATGGTTATATGGTTTAGGAAAAAATATCGAAGATATGGTGATAGAATTGAGCGAGAGCCGATGAATAAATTGACTGCGCGATGGGTTGAAAGGTGGATCTAAATTCGTCACTTTCCCTTCTTCGGAAGTGGATTATCCTCCCTCATATAAAATTAATTCATCCCATTCACTTTTCAGCAAAAGATATTTTCCTGTCGGAGAGATCTCGACATTTCCAATATCATCGCAGCCGGTCTCGCCAGGTACATCTTTGCTCCATAGTGGCGTACTACCTCCCCGCCATACCTCAATTGTGCTAAGATCGAGTCGTAGTAGAAGAACGTATGACTGAATTGACCTCGATATACCACTAAAAGGTCCAAAAGCAGCTCCAAATTGCATTCCTCTGTAATATCTCGTTGATGGCACATAGCCACCTATACCAGGTATATAATTAGATCCACGGTCAGATTGAAAAATAGTTGTGAGATCCTCAATCGTGTATATCCCAAACCGTACATTTGCATCTTCATCCTCCCATGCGACAACTACCACGTTATTCTTTTCATCAATGAACTGTGAGGCCTCACAAGCACCTGCACAAGATTTATCGAGATGTTTGAGCCATTTGAAAGTCCACGATGTGTAATCTCCCTCTACAATTCCAGCCGCTGCTGCTGCTCCAAACCTACCCATTTTTAATCCCTCTATCTAATCTTAGAAGTAATAGTATTTTATATCAATCCTCCTGTGATTAATTTTGAAGCCACCGAGGTATAGGAAACTGCTTTAACTTCATCTTCAGCAAGTGCCCAAATATCACCGCCATAACTTGCACTCTCGGCTATCTTCGCCATATCCGATTTCTGGATCTTCCAAACTGTTTTTCTAATCCATCCACCAACATAAACGAAATTCTCATCTTCTGCAAGTTTCCAAATTCTTCCGCCATAATCTGCACTCTCAGCTACCTTCGCCATATCAGATTTCTGGAGCTTAAAAACTTTTTGGGTAGTAGCACCACCGGCATAAACGAAATTGGTATCTTCTGTAAGTGCATAAATAGCCCCGCCGTAACCTGCACTCTCAGCTACTTGTGTGAGATCAGATTTTTGTAGTTTCTTTACAGTTTGAGTTGTAGAACCAGCAACATAAACGAAATTCTCATCTTCTGTAAGTGCATAAATAGTCCCTCCATAATTTGCACTCTCTGCTACTTTCGCCAAGTCAGACTTTTGTAATTTCCATACTTTTTGAGTTGTAAAACCACCAACATAAACGAAATTCTCATCTTCTGTAAGTGCATAAATAGCTCCACCATAAGCAGCACTCTCTGCTACTTTCGCCATATCAGATTTCTGGATCTTCCAAACTTTATTAGTAGTGGCACCACCGGCATAAACGAAATTGGTATCTTCTGTAAGTGCATAAATAATCCCACCGTAATCTGCACTCTCGGCTATCTTCGCCATATCCGATTTCTGGATCTTCCAAACTTTTTTGGTAGTATCACCACCGGCATAAACGAAATTGGTATCTTCTGTAAGTGCACTAATTCTTCCCCCATAATCTGCACTCTCGGCTACTTTCGCCAAATCTGATTTCTGGAGCTTTCGGACTGTTCGGTTAGGAGAAACATTAACTCCACCGACATAAACAAAACCACCCATGTTTCACCTTTTTATTTATAACGTATAATATCTTATATCATTCCTGCGGCGATTAGTCTCGAAGCCAATGGGGTATAAGAAGCTAGTACTGGTATACCTGGATCTACTTTAAGTGCATTAATTTGCCCACCATAACCTGGGCTCTCCCCTATTTTTGCTAAATCAGACTTCTGGAGCTTCCAAACTGTTTGGGGACCAGCACCACCGGCATAAACGAAACTGGCATCTACATCGAGTGCCCTAATAGTCGAACCATAACCTGCACTCTCGGCTACTTTCGCTAAATTAGATTTCTGGAGCTTCCAAACTTTATTGGTAGTCGAACCAGCGGCGTAAATAAAATCGTCATCTTCTGTAAGTGCATAAATAGTCCCTCCATAATTTGCACTCTCTGCTACTTTCGCCATATCAGATTTCTGGATCTTCCAAACTGTTTGGGTAGTCGCGCCACCTGCATAAACATAATTGTCATCTTCAGTAACTGCATAAATAACTCCCCCATAATCTGCACTCTCAGCTATCTTCGCTAAATCAGACTTCTGGAGCTTAAAAACTTTTTTGGTAGTAGCACCACCGGCATAAACGAAATTGTCATCTTCTGTAAGTGCATGAATATCACCACCATAACCTGCACTCTCGGCTACTTTCGCTAAATTAGATTTCTGGAGCTTCCAAACTGTTCTGGGACTAATAATTCCACCAATATAAACGAAATTGGTGTCGTCAGTAATAGCCCTAATATCATTGTTATAAGCAGCACTCTCAGTTACTTTCGCTAAATCAGACTTCTGGAGCTTAAAAACTTTTTTGGTAGTAGCACCACCAATATAAACGTAATCATCGTCTTTAGTAAGTCCATAAATAGTCCCACCATAACTTGCACTCTCGGCTATCTTCGCTAAATTAGATTTCTGAAGCTTCCAAACTTTCAGAGTAGTAACTCCCCCAATATAAACGTACATATTACATCAGACAAACTCATAGGGTATAATAAATTTGTAAACCAAACTGTATATCCCGGATTGCTAAATCGTCAACATTCGAACGAAGGTCTATGAGTTGAAATTCTACCTGACTTCCACTTGCTACCTGAGCTGAAACATCTATGTTATCCATTAAAACATCGCCTCCCGCTGAAGCACCTGCTGCAACATCTAGAGTAGCTGCCTCTATTGTTATTCCCGTTACCCACGAACCTCCTGCTACCTTCTTAACCTGAACACTACCGGGTATTGCAACATAGTTCGCTGCTGCACAGTATATCTCTCTGAACTTCATTACCAAAAATGCTTTCCATGCCGTTGCACCTGCTGGTAATATTGGTGTAAGTCTTGTTGTAGTATCCAATGCTGCGGGATCTGTTGCTGCTTTCAGAAGTAGCTCATCTTCAAAACCACCCCATAAGGTTATGAGTCCTCGAATTCCCGCTACACCCATCCTACCCATTTTTAACCCGTCCTAGTGCTATTCTAAGTTTTGTGTTATAACGTTGTAAGGTATAGCCCTATCGATACCTTCATCGGCATCCTCCTCGTACGTTATCTTCCATGGCTTGTTGATTGTGAATTCACTATCCCAAGCTCGTTCATCAGTAGCACCAACGGTAACTGCCTGTTTTATCCATAAATCGTAGTTCGAGCCGTCTACCTTTCTATAAATGCGAAAAGTTCCAGTCTGTGTCATGTACCGGTTTGATGCGTCTAACCATATCTTTCGTCTTTTAGTTGATGTATCTTCGTAAATCTTTTGCTCACCTCCCGCATCCGTGTAGGTGTATGGTCCCGCAGTTGCACTGCTACCGAGTAAAGCTATTATGTCATCTATTACGCTTTTCAGGTATTTTATGAATCCAATAGCCATTCTAACACCTCACAATGTTAATATTATCTCCGATGTACATGCAGTAAATGTTTTCTTACTGGATGATCCACTCTTTTCAGCTTCTATCGAGTACTCCTTACCGGGTATCAATCGGATACGCCATAATCCATCTTCTTTAACACGAACACTGCCCACTTCTTCTGTGCCAGTAATGAGAGTTACCGTTGCACCGCTGATTGGTTTACCCCTAGAGTTTACTACTCTAAAAGTTTGTATACATCGTGGTACTTCCATATCCTATTATTTCACCTTTCTCAATGTTAATACTATCATAAGACCCCCTTCTTTTGTTGTCGTAAACGTTTTTTCACATTCTACACATTCATAGCCTACTTTATCGGCTATTACTCTGAAATCTCTGTCCGGTGCTAATCTTGTAGCCCATAACCCCTCTTTCTTAACACGTACAGTACTCATAATCTCTTTATCAGTTATGAGAGTTAGCCTTGCTCCCTCCAAAGGTTTACCTTCCTCATCAACTACTTTAAATTGATATATACCACGAGGTATCAGTACTTCTACCGGTACTTCCGTCAATGTTAGTGTTATTGTTGGTGTGCAAGCTACAAATATTCTTCTGCAATCTATGCATCCATAACCCTCTTTTTCTGCGGTTACCGTATAGTCTTCACCTTCTTCTAGATCTACACTTGTCATTCCTGAGCTATCAGTAAATTTCTTACCGATACCAACAATTATTACCGTTGCAGCACCGATAGGTTCACCCTTCTCATTTGTTACCTTGAACCGCATCTGGCACTTTTTGATTGCTGGCTTAACCGCTGGTGGTGGCGGTGCCTTCAATGTTAGTGCTATCGTCGGTGTACAGGCTGTGAATGTTCGTTTGAAATCAACTCCTTCATAACCACTCTTTACTGCTTCTATTGTGTATTCTTTACCCTCTTCCAACTCCACGCTGGTCATTCCCGAGGCATCGGTATATTTTATGCCGATACCAACTATCCTTACTATAGCAGCGCTAATAGGTCCTCCCATCTCATCCATTACCTTGAACCGCTGCTGGCATTTTGCGATCGCTGGCTTAACCGCTGGTGGTGGCGGTAGTCGTGCCTTTAATGTTAGTACTATCGTCGGTGTACAGGCTGTGATTACCTTCTTGCAGTCTACACATTCATAACCACTCTTTTCAGCTTCTATCGAGTACTCCTTACCCTCGTCCAGACCTCTGATGGTTATTCCTGCAGCATCGGTATATTGTATGCCGATACCAACTATCCTTACCGTAGCCCCACCAATTGGGATTCCCTTCTCATCTATTACCTTGAACCGCTGCTGGCACTTTATAATTGCTGGCTTAACCGCTGGTGGTGGCGGTGGTGATAGAGTTATAATCTTCCTAAAATCCTCAACCCATTTTCCTTTTTCTTCATGGCCACCCGAAAAAATAACATTTGTTTTCTTATTAGGCATTACGAAACTGCAGGTTATTTTGTCGGTTATGTCTGCACCGGTAAATTTTCTATTGACTCTGGAAACACAGAGTGTATCGTCGTACTTTATCATGAAAATGCTATTTAGTGTCGGGCTTATGAGACCAAGTGGACCACGAGGGTATTCGGCGCGAACATGTAAATCGCAAGTTATTCGTTTCCCAACTGGAACTTTTTCTACGTTTCTATCATATGAGATACCGTCAAAGGTTACGAAAGAATAAGTTAATACTAGTGGCATTTTTTCTTTCCCTCTTTTTTCTTATATTTTCTTTCTATATTTTTTTCTATTCTTCCCATGCTAAACTCAGTGTCCCTTTAGTATGATATACTATTATTACATCGGTTATGGAAGCACTACCAGCACCCACCTCGGTGTTATTAAATTTCAAGAACATATTATAGGGAAAGGCTATTATACCCGGGATTAAACCAGCTTCGGTTTTTTCAGCCCAGTCAAATTCATCCTTTTTATCCTCAGCCTCGGGGGATAAGAAACCATCAAGTGATGGAATATATAATCCGACCACCCACTTATTTATACTCCAATCTGCAGCAGCTATAAGTATCGACAATATTTCTGCGCCGATAGTACCACTATCTATCTCCAAATATTTTGATGCGCCGTTATTAATCGTTTTACTTCCCGAAGTAACTGTCCGTAATTTTACATGTTGCTCGCCTGCAGACGGAGTAAAATCTGCCATCTTTACTTCCTCTTCTCACACCAATACTCTACGCCCTCACCTGCATTATCCGCATCTATCCATACTTCACTTGCCTTTTTCACGTAAAGTTTATTTGAATCGTTAGCAGCTAGAGGTACTCGTTTCGCTGCATCAATTGTAGTATCTTTTGAATTACCATGGTAAATATTGCCTGCATTACTACTCTTCGCTCTTACAACTAATGCATAACCATCTGGGACTGGTAGTGCTGCTAATTGTACAGGCGTTCCTGGGGTGGTTACATTTTTTTGATCGTGTGTCCATGTATCAGGATTAGTAAATCTGGTTTCTAAAAGCTTATGTATCTCCTTGAGTTCACTTAAAACTGGCTCGAGTGATACCGCCGGGGTTGGAACCACCGTAGGAACTTTCACGATTTCTCTAATTTTCTCAGGGGCTAATGGTATCCCTAATAGAGCATTACGAATTTGCATGAGTACCGGTAACATATCGATGAATTTGCTTGCCATTTCAAGTGTTATTACTACCGGGGCATCACTATCTACCCTGAATTTAAAATAGCGATACATTAACACCTCTTTTTCCTCTATTGCCTCATTTAAACTCACAAATGCTCTACCAGCTTCATCAAATGTCTTTACCAATCCTCCCACGGGTCTCCATTTAACCCTATCTTGTGAAACCTCGGCTAAAGTTAATGTCGCAGCTCTATTCACTTCGATAAACAATGTTATGTACGTATAGCCCAGTGTATCGATCACGGCTGCCGATTGAGGAATTACCTCTTCGTTATCAAAAATTAAAGATCCTAGAGGAGCTATACCCATGACATATGGTGGCGGGTTTATCGCCTCAGCAAGTCTTTCCATATTTATCGCTATTATTTTGTAATTCGTGCATATAAATTATACCGATATTGTTCCACGAATATCTCTCTACTAATTCCTTCTGTTTTGTTACCATTTGTTCTCTTAAGTCTTCCCTCTCAAAAATCTCAGAAATTGCGATCGCTATCTCTCTCGGGTTATTTGTTTTTACCTTAAGGACGCAATCATCTGGGATATCCTCAAAGAAGCTTATAGCAGATGAGGCAATCGGGACAAACGAGGATATACCATCTCGTATCGCCGCGCTACTTGAATAGGTAAAAAGCTCTTGATAGGGGTAAAGTAGAGCGTTACATGCATGGAGAGCCGAGGCTATCTTATCCAAGGGCAGATACATACCCCTGCCCCCTACTTCAATAACCTCGACACCCTCTTCTTTCACAACCGCTTCGAAGCTCTTTTCAGCAGTCTTAGCCATCTCATAACCTTTTGAAAAACTCCTTATCAAAAGTGAGATATCCGGGTATTCCTTCTGAAGAATACCTATCGCCTTTACTCCCTTATCAAAACCTTTCCAGGTTTCAAAAAAGCCATACATCCCGACCATTTTTCTATCTTTATCCACACGCAATCGCTCCCTTACCTTATCACGATCCTCCAACTTAAAATTTCGGAACCCCATCGGGATGATAATGATCTTATCGGGCGAATTTCCCCGCTCTATTAATCTCCTTTTTAATCTCAGGTTGCTAACGATAATCTTATCAACTTTATGCTCGATTATATCATTATCTTCTACTGACCAATCACTCCAGCCGTGCATGGTTATAGCGCTGGTAATCTTCATCCTTCTCAGCCTATTTAAAAAGCGGTTTAGCTCATGGATGTGGTATAGGCTGTACTCAAACTGTATATTCACGAGATCAGGCTTGAAAGCTTCGATGGATCTAAAATTCTTAATATTATTCGTTAGAAGTATGTTGGCGCCATTTTTATCAAGAGCTTTTGCCAAGTCATCGGTATAATTACCAATACCACATGGCAGCCCAAGTGAGCTGCAAACAAGGCAAACTCGAAAGTTAGTCATTCAAAATCCCTCCATTAATTTTAGCCATTTCGGAACTATATAATTATCCCATGAATAGTTCCATGCCTTCTTTAATGCATTTCTTCCATACCATTCACAAAGTCCAGGATTCTCGTATATCCTTACCATCTTCTTGACAAAATCATCAATTGATGGTAAATATTCATGTACCAGTGCTGTTCCTATTATCTCCCGCTCGACATCTACGACCTCACCACAGTGCGGATTAACCAATTCGGATAGTGCAGTGTGATTGGGGACTATTTGTGGCATTCCAGTTGCCATTGACTCTAAGTGACTAAGCCCAAACCCCTCTGAGCGTGAGAGCGAGATATGCACATCTGCGGTATTATAGATGGAATTTAGTATTAGTTGAGTGGTATCAAAAAATTCCCTGGTGAATCTAACATTATCGGCTATCCTATAATATCGAGCAAGTTCGAATAAATTCCAACCGATCTTATCCCTTGGATCAGTATGGATGAATAGTATACTCTCATCTGGATATATTTCGTTAAACTTCTTATATGCTACGAGTAAGTCAGGTAAGTTTTTGCGAGGCTGGTTTCGACCTACAAATTCCCATACCCATTTATTTTCTGGTAAGTCAGCATGTTTTTTCAAATCTATGATCTCCTCATCCTTCAGTGGGTAATAGACGCTTGTATCGACACCAAAGGGAATTAGTATGCTGTTAAATCCTGCCTTCTTTAATTCTTTCCTTCCGTAATCCGACACACTTACCAGTTCATCAAATTTACTAATAACAGGTGGCCACGATTCAGGGATAGGACTTCCATCGATAGGCAATACCGCTATCGTACTTGGAGTATCTTGAATATTCACTACATAGTCATACATCTTCAAATCGCCTATGAGTATCAGTAACCCAGGCTTTAGAATTTTCAAAAGTTTGGGGAGGATCTGTATGCCAAAGTCTGAATAGTCACCACCTCTATTTATTCCATGAACACTGATAATTGATTTGTCCGAGAACGGTGTCTTGACAGGAACTGGTCCTTCTGATATAACGATGTCCGCTATGTCGATGTCAATACCCAAATCAGCAAGCCGAAAAGCGATTGCATTTGTAACACGGGAATATCCAGTCATTGATTCTGTATAATATTCACTACCATCCTTCTTCTTATGCTTCAGTAAACTCTCTCCTAAAATGAGAACTTTCTCTGCCGTTTTAAATCACACTCCACCATTTCTTTTATTAACTCCTCAAAGGTGTAAGTCGGTTCCCAACCAAGGCTCTCTCTTGCTTTTGTGGCATCCCCCTGAAGTGTAGTCACATCAGCAGGTCTAAAATACTTATCTGAAATCTTTATATAGCGTGCCCAATCACTCCTCCAATCGATTCCGACATGATTAAATGCTATATCCAAGATGTCTTCAATTGAATGTTGTTCTCCTGTCGCTAAGACGTAATCATCAGGCTTTTTCTGCTGGAGCATGAGGAAAAATCCTCTCACATAATCCTTTGCATGACCCCAATCCCTTTTTGACTTTATATTCCCCAGCTCTATATACTTCTCTTCCCCTTTTGCTATCCGAGCCACACCGTTGGTTATTTTCCTTGTTACAAACTCTATCCCTCTCCTCGGTGATTCGTGGTTGAAGGCTATACCGTTACAGATGAACATGTTATAACTCATCCGGTAACTGAGGCATGTATAAAATGCGCCGACTTTTGACACAGCGTAGGGACTAAGTGGATAAAAAGGTGTTTTTTCTGTTTGTGGAACTTCTTGAACTTTCCCAAACATTTCACTAGAAGCAGCATTATATACTTTAATCGATTGGTTGTATAGTCGTATTGCCTCAAGTAGTTTTAATGTCCCCACAGTATTCGCCTCATAGGTGAAAGTAGGTTGTCGCCAACTTTCACCGACGAAACTCATTGAGGCAAGGTGGTAAACCTCAGCAGGGTCAGACTGTTTTAGTGCCTCGTAGAGCGATGATTGATCTGTTATATCACCAAAAATCAATGTTATATTATCCAGAATATGCTCTATTCGCCATAGATATCCCGAAGTACTGTGTCTCCTTATTAGACCATATACTTCATAACCTTTTTCTAAAAGCAGCTCTGCCAAATATGAACCGTCTTGTCCACTAATACCCGTTATTAACGCATTCTTACTCATTAGTCAAGATCCTCCCAGTATCTACATATGTCCCGGAAAACGCTCTCAGCCTCACTTCCTCACCCATTGTAATTAATTTATTTATCGCATCGCTTATCTCAAGTTCACCTGAGGTCTGATTTGGTGTGATATTTTTGATAGCATTGAATATTAGCTCATTGAACCTATATGCTCCGCATATTCCCAAATTACCCTTATTCCAATCCCACGATTTTGGTTTCTCCACCACACTCTTTATAATATTCCCCTCGTATTCGACCATACCATGTTTAGTCGGGTCATCTACTCTAGTTACCAAAACTTCGTTAGAGTCATCAAGTATCTTTAATGAATCTGTTGGAAATAGTATCGTATCACCTAAGACGACTAAAAACTCCTCTTCCTTTATAAATTGTTTAGCTCGGAATATCGCATCAGCGATACCCTTCGGCTCTGGCTGTATCACATACGCTATATCTATATTAAACGCAGAGCCATCTTCCAGATAAGAGATTATACCTTCCTTCTTCCAGCCAACTACAAGTATTACACTCTCTATATCAACCGCTTGAAGTGCCCCTAGAATGTGGTCGATTGCGGGGTGCCCTCGATAAGGAATAAGGGCTTTTGCCATTGCTAGTCCAATTTTTCCTAGACGAACACCTTTACCCGCTAATGGTATTATCGCCGTTTTCATATTAACTTCCCGTTCCATGCGGGATGTAAATTCTTCTTTATCTCAATATTTTCAAGATATTTTGGTTCTTTAGGACCCACTTCCTTTGCCCACTCGATCGCTTTTCTTATCCCCTCTCTCAGTGGTGTCTTATCCTGGTATCCTAAGAGCTTGACTGATTTCTCAACTGTACAATAGGCTTTTTTTACTTCACAACTCCTCTCGGGGAGGTGTATAGGTTGGATATTTGAAGGGAACTCTTCTAAAACGATTTTTGCTATCTCATTAAGAGTATTCGCTTTTGAAGCACCTATATTTATTACTTCACTAATAACCCTATCGTCAAATCCAGCTCTGATACATGGTTCCACTATGTCCTCGATGTATGAAAGTGCTCGTTTTGCAGATCCATCACCGTAGATGTAAAAAGGTTTGTTCCTCAGTAAGCAATTAATCCATATCATTAATACATTGCGATAGGGGTCTGCTAAGTTACTCCTCGGGCCATATATGTTATGAGGAGCAAGTATTACATATTTTAAGCCATGAGCCTCAGAGAAGACCTTTAATACACCCTCGGCCGCAACTTTTGCTACTCCATACACATCAATAGGATCTGATGGATACTCTTCTGAAAACGGTGCCTTGAAGTTTCCATGACCATACCTTGCCATACTGCTGTAAAAAACTACCCTTTCTACATCGAAGTTCACACACGCCTTGAAGATGTTTATAGCTGCATTGCATGTCGTGGTGAATATATCTACGGGGCAGAAGAGAGATAATCCCTCATGGGGGTGAGCTGCCAAGTGATGGACAATCTCAAATCTCTCCCTTTTAAATAGCTCTGTAACTTTCTCATCATCTCGTAAATCAAATATAGAGTACGAGAAATTACCTGCTTTGATGTTATCCTTGTATCCGCCCGACAGGTCATCAACCACATAAACGATATGTCCCTTCTTAACTAACTCTTCTGCTATCCACGAACCGATAAATCCGAACCCACCTGTCACGAGTATCGTCTTTGTTTCCACTCTCGCTCACCGCTATTAGGATCTATTTATAAAATTTATATAAGAGCTATATATATTTTATATAAAAGATGCCCGAGTTTAAACTTGAAGGTCGTGAGATGCGAATTTATACGGTGAAGGAAGGTAAAGGTTACGGATATATCTATCTTCACAAGGAGCACGTGGGTGAGAAAGTGGCGATAATATTCGATCCGAAGCTGAATGAGGGTGAGGGAAAAGATGTCTAAAGTTGGAGTTGGAATTACCTGCTATAAGGATACGAAGATGACTGAGCAGCTCCTCCGCTCGATTCGAGAGAGGACAAATTTCAACGAAGATTTTACTCTGTTGGTATTGGATGATGGAACCCCTGATAGGGGGATAGTGGATGGGTTAGATAGAATTTGCTGGATATATGATGCGGAATTTGAACATCATGAAACTAATGAAGGTATCCCCAAAAGCTGGAACGATTGTATCCGAATATTGCATGACAAGTTTGGACGAGACGAGTTAGTTATCCTAAATAACGATTTAGTCGTCCTACATGAAGATTGGTTGAGAGCCTTTATTTACTTTTTGCGAAATAACGAAAATGTAGGAACGGTAGGGCTTTCAATTATAAATATAGATCGAAATACAGGAAAGATTATGCCCTATGACCCTAATTCCTTTGGGCTTTCAAGAGTCGGTTCTGCGATAGGCTGCGATTTCGCTATTAGATATGATGTATGGAAGCAAGTGAAAAATGAAGATGGTAGTATAGGGTGGTTTGAGGGACTCAGATCTTTCCACGAGGAGGTAATTATGGGTTTCAGGTTGGCAGAGAAGGGATATTTATCTGCTATGTTGCCCTACCCCGCTCCCGCCTTCGGTCATTATGGTGGGGCAACTTTCGCAGCTAGTCCAGAACTTACGAAAATGAAGTTACCAAAAAGTGATGAGATGGGGGTTGGTATAAATCCTGACGAGTATATGGAGGTGGTAAAAAGAAGTAAGATATACCCGGAAGAATGGAAGAAGGATAGGATAATCTGGGAAGAGGAGGGTGAATTATACGTTGACAGAATGACTATGACGAGGTATATTTTCTGTAAAATCTTTGGTGTTGATTTAAAATACTATGATAATCCAACGCCTATTGTGCATGAAAGAATCGTTACACCCCTACCACCTTGTAAAGTAAAAATCATCGATAAAGACGGAAAGGAAAAGGAGGCAATGATTTGAAAAAAGAAGATTTAGTTGATACTGCGTATAGTTACCTTCTGGAGTTCTTTGAAGATTACAATTATAAGAAACCAAAAGTCTCAAAAGAAAGATTATTATACTTTAACCCTTCAAATGTATGCGGTCATCAGCAGCGTACTTTTCTGATGTGGTGGGCATTAAAAGTCTCAGAGGAAGAGGTTAAAAAAGGAAAGGACCCATTAATTTTAGATATAGGCTGTGGTCAAGCAATAACACCGTCATGGGGAATTGGGATTGATAAAGTCCACGGAATCCATCCTGCGTACGGGGATCTTTACATTCCGACTATACAAGCGTCAGGATCAATATTACCAATTAGAAATAAATGTATATCTGCAATCGTATCTAATCACGCAATTGAACACATGGATGCTAAGAAAGCATTTTACGAATGGATAAGGGTTCTAAAACCAGGTGGTATAATTGCTTTAGTAACCCCTGATATAACTTATGGTCCTCATCAAGATCCTGATGGGCATGTCCGAGAGTATACTCCTGGAGAATTTTTCGATGAAATATTGGCTCCGCTAGTAGAAGATAAAAAGATAAGAATCTTGGAGCTTGATAGTTTTGATAATTACTTTAGCTGGAACCTTGTGGTGGAGAAAAGAAATGAAAGCTCTAATAATGCATTGTGATCTACCGAGGGATAACTGGCACGCTAGATATGCGCGAGACTTCACTTATAAACATCTTCCTGAGCATGGTATTGACTACCAACTTATTTATCATGGTGAGCCGTGGCCTAAGGCGGAAGAATTTGACCTTATAGATATTAGCGAGTGGTGTAACCCTTGGCATGAAGAAGTTGCTAAAAAATACAAGCTGCCGATTGTATGTTCGACTGAGGAGGGCTCAATGGGTTCGCTTTATCATTATCTCGCTCAGAATAGAATTAGCGAATTATTTATGCGCTCCCGAATAAAGCATTTCATAGCTCGAACTTCATGGACAAGGGATATGCTTAGGTTCTTTGGTATAAATGCCGAGTACATCAGTGTGATCCCCTATGGTACAGATCTGGATACTTTCAAGCCTGCAAATAAGGAGCCTGAAGAGCCAGCCTTCCTGTATGTCGGGAGTGTAAATAAACAAAAAGGGGTCCACCACCTCATTGATGCATATTTGAATATCATGGACAGAACCGATTGGAAGCTAAAAGTCTGCGTTGGTGAATTTAATAACGACGATGGGATTTTAGGTGAGATAAAGAAATTAACAGGGCAAAACAATAAGATACAGCTAATGCCATTCCCGTTACTAAGTGAGCTGCCAAAGGTCTACCATAATGCTACCTGTTTCGTTTTACCTCAGGATTATAACTCCGTTCTACAATTCGGTAATCCTATGCTATGGGCTATCTCATGTGGTCTGCCGGCAATAAGCTTGGATCAAGGAGCAGCTCGAGATTATATAAGGGATTGTATTAATGGTCTTCTATGTCCCAAGATAGGTGATTTATCGGAAAAAATGTTACAAATAACAACTATGGATTTCGTATGGATGGGGAAGGTGGGAAGAGCTATGGTAGAAAAAAAATTTAAGCCCGAATTGGTAGCAAGGAGATATAAGGAGGTATATGAAGAGGTGATAGCATAGTGAAATTTAACTTTGTGATACCACCCTCGCCTTACTTGACCGATGATTTAACCTTCCCGAATTTAGGTGTTCTCTACTTGAGTGCTGTCCTGAAACAGCATAATTATAATGTCTTTGTAATTGACCTCCATGGGCATACTGATGACTGGCGACATGTATTATCACACTATATCAATGCCAATACAAATCTCTGGGGAGTTCCGTGTGTCACACCTGAGTTTCCTCTTGCCATAGAGATACTAAAAGAGATAAAAACAGTAGATCCTAAAGCCCCAGTTATCATTGGTGGGCCCATGGCTACCTGTGATTACCAAGTGTGTTTATCCGCGGGTTTTGATAAGGTTGTCGTAGGTGAGGGCGAACGTGCGATAGTAAGAATAATGGAAGGATGTAAAGATCGGATATTACGAGAGCCCTATATCCTAAACTTGGACGAAATACCGTTTCCTGATAGGAGTGCTATTGACATCTACCGGTATCATTATAATATAGATGGTAAAAAGACTACAAATGTGATTACTACAAGAGGATGCTTCTGGAGCAAATGCCGATTTTGTTGCCAGACATGGGATGGAAAAATCAGGTATAGAAGTAGTGAGAATGTAATTGAAGAGCTTAAGATTTTGAGCGATATGGGATTTGAGGGTGTTGCGTTCAGTGATGACGAGTTCTTCTCCTTGAGAACACGTGATTTGAAGATATGTAGGGGGATAGAAGATTTGGGTATGGTCTTCCGGTGTTTGACAAGATCAGATTTGGTAACTCAAGAGATTGCTAAAGTTGCAGCGAGAACCGGATGTAGGGAATCGCTATTGGGAGTTGAGAGTGGTAGTAGTAAAATACTGCAGGTGGTGGGAAAGGGTATAACAAAAGAACAGAACAGGGAGGCGATAAAAATGCTCAAGGAAAATGGTATACGAGTAAAAGCGTTATTTATGTTGGGTCTACCCGGTGAGTCATACGACACTATCGCTGAGACGATAAGATTCATCGAGGAGACCCAGCCTGATATATGTGAATTCACTATCTATACCCCTTACCCCAATTCAACGATCTGGAACGATCCTTCAGGTTTTGACATCTCATTTAATAAGGAGAGAATTTTAACTGGGGGTGCTTGGTATAAAGGTATCAAAGGTAGATATAAGTCCTATGTGAGTTCCTCTTCTCTTACAGCAGAAGAAATAGTGGACATTCGTGATGAATTAGAGGAGGAATATGGAGGTTTTAAGTCATGAAAATCCTTTATTTAGAGCACCCTGAGCCTGATGGTGGTACAACACAGTTGTATATGGGGTTAGTGCAGCTTCTCGGTGAGGAGAATGTTGTTGACTTCCCGTATAAATACTGCTTGCACGGTCAAATTGAGCAACTACAGAATGAGGATATTAGAGTGTTTATGCGTGATAATCCAACTGTTTTTCCTAATGGCGGTTATTCCGATCCATTCTTATGGGCTATCTCATCTGGGGGTGCGGAGTATCATTATGAGGAGATAAAAGAGAAAGTGAGAAACGGTGAGTTTGATTTAGTCCTGATGACACCAAGACCAGTGAGTATATATTACCTGGATCGTCTAATACTCGATTTAAATTTAAATATACCACCCGTAATTCTCTGTGATTTTGAGGATTATCACGATTTGAGGTTTGATATAATCTCCAAATTCTCGCCCTATATAAGGCTGATGACGAAGGCGAGTTATTTACCAAATAACCTTGGAGTTTTCCAGAATTTGATGACTGGTGATGAGAAGATATACCCCTTACCATTATCCTCGCCTATTGTAGATAACCCAGCCTATCAATTTGATGATAGCGACGAGAGTAAGACTATAGATGTCCACGCCAGATTTGGGCTTACCAGGAGTCTTCGAAAGGAGGTCATAGAATCGTTGCGAAAGCTAGGAGGTTTTAAAGGGGGTATCGCACTACCTGAGCGATCTACCATGCTTATAGAAAATGGTGTTCATATCTGTGGTGATGGTGGAAGAACAGTAATAACCTCGTTGGATGAGCACGTTCCTTATGTGCAGTATTTGAAAGAGATAGCCCAATCCAGGATGTCTGTATCAATGGGTGGACATGGGCCGGGTAAGAACCCAGCTCGGAATTGGGAAATCCCCTCATATAACACGCTTATGCTTTGCGAGCCACAGGCTATCTACTATGAGCATCCCTTTGAAGATGGGAAAACGTGTGTATTTTTTAATCCTGAGCGGAAGGATGATGTCTGTGAAAAAGCCTTATACTGGCTTAGCGATGGAATGGAAAATGAAAGGAGAGAAATAGCTAAGGCAGGGCATGAGTATCTTAAAAAATACCATACCTGTAAAGCGAGGGCAGGTAGATTATTAGAAATGGCAAAGGGGGAGTTTTTGATATGATAGAAGAAAAAATAACTATTGTAATACCAGTTATTGCGAGAAGGGCACCTATTAATGCGGTTGAAGCCTGTTTGAGAAGTCTTGTGTATAATTCAAACCTACAAAATGAAATAATTATTGTAAAAGATAGATTTGAAACTTATGCACCGGAATCAAGAGAGCTTAAAAATTGGCTTGATAGTAAGTCTCTCTGGTTTAATAAGCATAACATAAAAACGGTTGATTGTCAAAGGACAGAATCACTAAAGCACGAGGAATTAGGAGCATATATAGCGGGAAATTACGGCGCTGAGATCGCAGAAAACGATTGGGTCATTTTATATTCCGACTGTGACTTCTACTATCATACTAATTGGGATAAAAATTTGTTAAATACTGTTGAATCATTTTTAAGAGCAGATGATGATGCAACCACAAAATACTCATTTACGCCTGTAATGGTTAGATTAGTAAGTACAGTGGAATTTTATATCGAAATGGAGCGTGGTGGTATCGTCCCTCCTGAAAAACAGAATGCATATGATATAACAAGATTGAATGGTTGTTTGTATTTTAATAGAGCGAGGGGTGAGATTAGCGAGAGTGAAATGCTCAGTTTTGGTGATAGGGTGATTATACCGCATCAATATACCATAGAGCTTTGTGGATCAAGACTGATAACAAATTACTGGCCTAATATTCTCCACAAAGACTTATTAAATAAAATCGGGGGTCTTCCAGAAGATCCAACTCCTAATATTAGTTGCGATTTAATGTTTGATACTAAGCTACATAAACATGGTATACTTAAAGTTACCCCCCTTGATTCACTCTTCTTCCATACGTATAAAACTCCTACTATTTTCGATGTTACAGGGGATAGAAATGATTAATTTAGATTTGGTCGGGTTGGGCTACTGGGGTAGAAATTACAGGAGACTTTTATTAAATTACGACTGTACACTTAATCTAATAGATCCAAAAAAAGGTCTTTACGGAAAAGAAAGTCAAAAAACCAATGCTGCTATAATCGCCTCTCCAGCATCGACCCATTATGGGATTGCAAAGATGTATCTTGAACAAGGTATTGATATTTTGGTAGAAAAACCACTTGCGCTTTCCTCAATAGAATGCCGGAATCTCATAGCTTTAGCAAAGCGGTATCAAAGTGTCCTTATGGTCGGGCATACCTATCTGTACAATCCTGCAGTTAGATACATTAAAGAGCATATAGAGATATATAACGACATATATTTTATATTAGCAAATAGAACAAATTTGGGTCCCATAAGGGATGATGTCAATTGTATTTGGGACCTAGCACCTCATGATATTAGTATGATTAATTTCATTCTTGACTTAGATCCTACACGAGGTTATGTAACAAAGGGCTATTATTTATCACAAGAAAGATGTGACATTGCGTTTATTACTCTTTTTTATCCAAAAAATATCCTGTGTAATATTACCGTTGGATGGTTAAATGCAAATAAAGTGAGAAGAATGGAATTTGTGGGTGCAAAAGAGCGAATTGTGTTTGACGACATTGATCCATTAGAGAAAGTTAAAATATATAAGAAAGGTGCTGAAATCGTCGATGATAGAATTAGTTTACGAGATGGCGAGGTTGTATCGCCGGATATTAAGTTTGAGGAGCCTCTAAAACTTCAACTGGATGCTTTCTTTAATGCTATTAAAACGAGAGATGAGCCATTATCAAACGGGGAAAAGGCTCTGAAGGTAGTGGAAGTCATTGAAAGATTGAAGGAGGTTGATTAAGGGAGATGCCTATAAAAGAAGATGTTATTATCGGAAAGGGTACTTCTATACCATATCCTGACTTGGTGAATATATATGGGTGTGTAATTGGAGAGAATTGTCTTGTTGGTCCTTTTGTTGAGATACAAAGGGATGTTGTAATAGGTGATGGGACAAGGATACAATCCCATACCTTTATCTGTTCAAAGGTGAGGATCGGTAAAAACTGCTTTATCGGACATGGCGTGATGTTTATTAATGATAAACATCCTGTGCATCGTGATCCTGCTGATTGGGAAAAGATAATAGTGGAAGATGGGGTCGTTATTGGAAGTAGTGCAACTATCCTTCCTTGTAGGATTCGTAGAGGTGCTGTAATAGGCGCGGGGAGTGTGGTATTAAGGGATGTCGAAGCTGGTAAAACGGTTGTAGGTAATCCTGCTAGGGAAATAAGATGAAAGTACCATTAGTTAATCTTGAGCGCCAGTATAAGACGATAAAAGGAGAAATAAATCGTGCTATTAGAAAAGTATTAGAATCTGGTCAATATATCCTTGGTGAGGAACTAGAGAATTTTGAAAGAGAATTTGCTTCTTACTGTGGTGCAAGATATGGAGTAGGTCTCGCTTCTGGATCTGATGCTTTAATGTTGGCTATGAGGGCATTAGATATTGGAAAAGGCGATGAGGTAATAACTGTTCCAAATACCTTTATATCCACCGTTGATGCTATTGCCCTAAATGGAGCGGAACCTGTTTTTGTTGATATTGACGAGGAGAGTTACAATATAGATGTAAATAGAATAGAAGAAAAGATCACCAAGAATACCAGACTGATTCTCCCAGTCCACTTGTATGGTCAACCTGCCGATATGGATCCTATTTTAGATGTTGCTGAGGATAATGATTTGTATGTAATTGAAGATGCTGCTCAGGCTCATGGTGCTGAATACAAAGGCAAAAAAGTAGGTTCGTTGGGGGATATCGCAGCTTTTAGCTTTTATCCCTCTAAGAATCTAGGTGCCTTTGGCGATGGTGGGATGGTTGTTACAAATAATGAAGAATTGGCAGATAAACTAAAAGCGCTAAGGAATTACGGGCAGAAGAAGAAGAACTACCATGATTTTATAGGTCATAATTCTCGCTTGGACGAATTACAAGCAGCAGCTCTTAGAGTGAAATTAAAATACCTGGATGAGTGGAACGATAAAAGAAGAAAGAATGTAACTCTATATAACGAAATATTGGAGGATATTGAGGGGATTAAAATACCTGTTGAAAAGATCTTTTCTAAACATGTCTATCACCTTTATGTCATCAGGTGCAGGGGGAGAGAGGGATTACGTAGACATCTTCTTTCCTTCGGCATATCTACTGGAATCCATTATCCCATACCGATCCATCTGCAGGAAGCATACGAATATTTGGGCTATCATAGGGGGGATTTTTTAATCACCGAAAAGTGTGCAGATGAGATATTATCGCTCCCAATGTTCCCTGAGTTGTCGAGTGATGAAATACACGAAATTACACTACACATGGATAAAGAATGAAGGAGAGAGAACATGTCTATAATAGTCCCTAAAAAACTGAAAGCTCTTGTTCACTCATATTTAGAAAACTCAGATAGAAAGATAGAGTCGGGTGGCTATTTCTTCGGTAAGACTAATGATTTCCTTGCCTTTTTACCCATCCCCAACTATTCTGATAAGCCACTTAGCTCTTACTCGCTGGATAATACTCTATCAATCGCGGAGCATTATATGAGAATGATAGGGATGGATATTATCGCAGATATGCATACCCATCCCGATGGTACTATCCCATCAGGGAAAGATATGGATTACATTCGGGGAAAGAGATGGAAATATCACGTGGTAATTGCAGACAAGGGAGATGAATTCGAGTGGTTTGTCATAGATAGGGATTTGCATAACGTTCAAGTAGTTGAATCGAATATCGAGTTGGAGTTGTATGGTGAGATTTTTGCTTCTGAAGTTGGGTTGACATATTTAGGACAGGTATTTTTGACTGAAAAGGGTGAGATTATTGGTAATGAAGATAGTAAGAGGTTTCTTATACTCAATGAGGATGTGTGGCGAGTTTGGACATGGTATAAGAATCAGAGGGGGAGCTTGGATATGTCAAGAGCGAAAGCTTCCAGAGATCTGAAACTATCACCAGCGAGGGTTAAAAAGGCATTCGAAATTCTGAAGATATAATAAAAAAGAAAAAAGAAAAAAGGAAGTCCCCAGATGTCGTTTAATCGAACATCTTGCCGACGAAGTTATCGTACCACTTGTCCTCTTTGCCTTCGACAGCACTCGTGAAGTCAGTTGCAGAGACTGCATCAACACCATCCTTATATGCAGTCAACCTCGAAGCCTTGATCTTCGACTTACCAGCTTCTTTAGCCAGCCGGTCCATCTCTGTCTCATAGTGCGACTTCATCACCGACTTCATTGCCACGTAGTTGGTGCCCATCACCGAGGTCTTCCTGGCATATTTATCCTTGCCCGCTTTAAGTCCCATTTTTATCACCTCCTAAATTCATGTACGATGATCACTCAGGACCTATAACTTTTTAAGATTTTGGATCTATTCACCTATAGGTCATGCCTCAGAGGTTCACATCCATCTGTCTAACGCCAGAGTTCAGGGATCAGTTGAAGGATATTTGCGAAGAGCTACATATCTCATATGAGCGATTGATCAAGAACGCTATGGAGTGTTACTTCATGTTTGTTGAGCATGAGCTGGTTGACGAAAAAGGTGAGTCAAAGGCTGTTATTCTGTCGGATGAGGATCTGCACGATATAGGTATTATAGCGAGAAGGACAGGTTTAACCAAATCGCAAGTTGTGAGTTACCTAATTTTCACCCTGAAGTTTATTTTTGAGGATCGACTCACCCTCAGTGATATTATTGCGAAATTAATGAGAGAGCGTGGTATCCCACGAGAAAAACTTCAAGTACTCTCACCGTAAATCCAGTTTTTGTAATTGATTAGCATCGTAGGGGGGTTTTCGAGAACATCATCAAAATCCCTTCCTGACATCTCAGCTATTCGCTTAGCATACGCTATTACCGCAGGGTGCTTCTCTCCCTTAAGTGTAATCTTCCTACCATTAGTTTTAGAGGTTTTTGGGTGTGGGAATAATAAATCAATTATCTCTTCTACCATGTCTTTAGCTTTTTTCTTCGTCATCTCTGCCTAAATTATTATCTTTCTCTTTACTCTTTTACTATACCACTTTGGATATTTCCAAGCGAATTTGACATACCTATCTGCCATCTCATCGGCGAACTTAAAAGCTCGATTGGTTGAAGCTCTTTCGTGATAAGGTATATCGGTCTCAGCCAACCACACAGCCACTATCTCATCGCCTTTCTTTATATGCTCAATGTAATATTCATAGTGCACAAAAAACCCCTCAAGGAATGATGTAACCTCCCTTACCAGGGTATCATAGGGAGCTGCCCCCCTCCAAATCCTTCTGAGTAATTTATCCATACCCTCTCTATGAACTAAAATTCTCTTCTCTCGCCAGTCGTATATAAAATTGAATACACCAAATATATCCCGGTGAACTCTTACTCCAACAAAAATACTAGGTTCAGGAACTTTGAGATAAGGTGCTGCTTCAGATGAGATTACTCTCAGCCATTCTAGTATCTCATGGCGAGATTCCCATCCTCTCACAAGTTCTATGAGCCATTGCTCCTTTGGTTTCCTTGGTATCTCATCATTAGCCATATTCTATCTCCTCCTTTTTATAAAAGATACCTCATCGTTTCACTAATCTTAAGACATGGTTCTCCGTTCTTTACATAATTATCGTAAAAAATTAAAGTGAATGGTATACGATGTTTCTCTGCTATTGTATCCACAATCGCTCTTCCACGGATCCTCCTTAACCAGTAAGCATGCTCGTGATAGTGATCCCACTCAATTATCTCGCCATCTTTACTAAAGGCTAACGTTGTGGTATGAAATTTGAAAATTCCATTTATAATTTCGGTGATGTCTGAGTTACTTAACTTACCCCTTCTTAATACTGATTTAAGATCTTCACCGCAGTAGTACCCAGCACCTATTGTTATTATTTTTTTCTTCTTGAATGCCTCATCAATAATTTTCTCTGCCATATTCAACGGGATTGCTACTATGTGTTCTACCTTTTCTCCCCAAAACTTCTGATACAATTTCTCTCGCCATTTCTTCCCTCCAAATCGTTAAACTTTAAAGCCTGCAAGGAGTAATTCCTTTTCGGTGACACCTGAGGATCCTGGAACAGCCTCAAGTGTTCCACCACACGAGGGGCATTTGGGGGTCCACTTCTCCAAAATTAATCCGCAACCACTGCATTTCCAACTTATTACACCCATTTTTATCACCTAATTGAGAATAAAATCTGACTTATTAAAAGTTCACCATCCAAGGACGGCTCTTCTCAGCTCTATCATGCGAGTAATCCAGGAATCAGCGATTTCTAAGGCCTTCAGATATGCAGGACGGAGTAGCTTCTCTCGTAATTCTGGATGTCTTGCAAGTAACTTCTCAGTAGTTCCATAGGCATATTCGTTGGCATGAGTAAGAGCTTTTAATGCAAGACCCTTGGTGGCTTTCATATCCTTCCACTTTCTCAGGTGTCTCTTTCTCTCTTCTACAAATTCAGAGTCAATCCAGGGAGCTAGTGTAGCGAGGTACTCTATATCATCATCAGTAAGAAATTCACGGTTCTTTCGTGCAAATTCCTCTTTAATTATCTCTTCTCCCATCTTTAGAAGAACATTCGTTCAACATATTCTGTTGCCCATGCTTCTGAAATTTTTAGAGCTTCAGGGTATATGGATCTTATAGTCTCCTCCCGAAGCTCAGGAGCTTTCTCAGTCATTACTTCTGATATACCTTTTGTGTACTCATCTGCATGCTCCAAAGCCATTTCAGCGATATGTCTCGAAAAACCTTTCTTTTGTAACCGTTCAAGGAATTTTATTCGTTCATCGATAAAATCCTTATCTATCCATCTCGGGTTGGTTGCGAGTTCCCGTATATCAGTGTCAGTTAAGGGTGCTTCAGGACTAAAAATTTCCTCAAGTATCCTTTCGGTGATTACTTTCTTCATGTTCCTAAGTACATGCTACTTCTTGTCAATTATGATCTTCCCAGTTGCAGCATCCTTCATCATTGCCAGATCACCAGCATCCGCTGCTATGCCATTCCTGTTTAAATCACCCTTGAGATCGAGTGTGAAGTCCAATATCTTCTTCTCCCCTGATTTTATGTTTGTCAGTGATGTGTTATCGTAATAATAATCCTTCCTAGCTGTGACCATAATATAACCGACCTCACGAGTTATGGAGTAGTATCCAGTCTCGTTTGTTTTAACCTCTATAATCGGATTTAGGTCAACATCGTATACAGATATGGTTGCATTTGCGATACCTTTACAGGTGACATCTGTTACTCGTCCAGTTAAATTCCCATAAGCAACGACTGTAAGAATAGCATTCCTCGGTGGGGCAGTGCCAACGGTATAATCAGTTCCTGCTAACTGGATGTCGTTGAAATTGACTACGGAATAATCACCTGCCCTGCCGGATATATTGCATACAAGATAAGCTACCGATCCCGTGGAATTTACTCTCTTAGTTCCATCATAGACAAGTGCTACGCGAGTGCCCCATGTGAAGTTTGTATTATAGGCAGGCTTGTCCCAGGAGGTAGTTAGATCCCCGTTAGTGACATCAGTGATATTGATAATCGTTTTGTTGTACGCCACATTGAATATGATACTGATGACGGGCTCACTTGGGTTATTGATAATCACAGGTATCTTGCATGTCTGCCCCTCGTAACACCGCAGGTCATTTGTTCCGAAACTATTGGCCGTTGGAGTAGCTGATACAATAATAGCACCTGAGATACATGCTGCAATCATCGCTATACAAACCAAAATGCGATGGTATTTTGCATTCATTTTTCTTATCAGCTCCTAATACTCTTTTCCCCTATCTTTTTCCAAGTTGTCTTCCAGCAGGTAAAAAACTTTAGATGAATTAGAATGAATACCGATGTCTAATACAAGGTGCTGTCTTCATCAGGATATTATCATAAAAGAGTAGATCAAATTTTTCTCTTGGATGCTCACTTTCTATTCTGTGTCTAATAGTCTTTCTCAAATACGATGAGATATGTATAGCCTTTTCAGGGTATTGATCCCAGTCAATAATCCTACCAGATTTATTAAAAGCTATGCTTGTTGGCCCATATCCTTCCCTTCGTATTCCTTCTTTTATAGATCCTATTGTGGATATTGCTAACCCCCCTTTTCTTAGCATATCCTCGAGGTCAGATCCACAGTATATCTTCTTCTTCCTTTTAAATACCTCCGCTAAAATCTCATGTGCCATACTTATATAGCGCTAGCTAAGTTGCTTTCGCGCCATACCCTGAGCAACTTTCATGGCAAAAGAGATCATCCTTCTCCTGTCTTCAGACTCCTCGATTGACATTCCCCATACTTTTTGTCCCATGGATCTAGCCAGTACAATCGCCCAAGGGAAATATATAATCCACTTTTCCTTTCGCATAGCCGGTGTTATCATCTCTCGTAGCTCTGGAAACTGTTCCTCTAAAGGAGCTAACGTGACCCTGATTGCATCAGGATTATGCCTGATGCCGGGAATCGACCTGGCTTCATGATCTGATAGAATGATTTTGTATCCTCCAACCTCTATCTCGGTAGTCCCCTCTCTTTTACCTTTTTTTCCTGTGGCTCTATCTACTATCTCTTCCGCAAGTGTCATTGTTCAATATCTTTATCTTCGTGCTCTTCTCGCTTTCCATTCTGCAATTGCTTCATCAAGTGATTCGTAGATACCCTTTCCAACCATCTCCTTTAATATCGGTAATACCTCTGGTAACTCAGCCTCAGCTAATTTTTTGACTCTTCTCTCTCTTTTGCTTCTAAATATACTCTCGATTATCTCTTCTGCAAGGGTCCCTTTTAGTCCATACTTTTCAACTATCTCTTTTGCCATTTCATCTCCTGTTAATCGACAGAGTAAGTTAGGTGCACGGTCAAAGCTCTCAGTGTCTTGTCAGCACCTGTAGAGCCTGTTCCAAGGTTCAATTGTACGATGTCACCTGCAACAATATTTGTATACGCCGAATTAAGTGTCCCCATATCTCTTGGCACGCCTTTCGTCCATGATCCTGATGAAACCATCTGTGCAACAATATTACTGCCTGAGCCTATTAACTCCAAATCCTCATAGTTTACCGGGTCAGTAGCTACATCTTCAGCAACTGATAATTCCGCTTTTTCCAATGTTATTGCATTTCGTGGCTTGAAGATTGCGAATGTCCTTCGAGGAAATGGAGCTGCATTGTCGCCAACACAGACTACTTGCTGCCTATATCGTTGCGGTACTTCAAAATCCTCTCTTGTTACTTCTCTTTGTATCATGGTTCAGTTATAGTTTATGGTGTCACACTCAATGAATCTAATACTGCATCGGTATTATCTTCAGGTTGTAGCTGGAGAACGAAATTCTCTACAAATGGGATGCCAAAAATGAAGTAGTCCATAGAACTCTCGCCAGCAGGGATTTCTAGCTCGTCGGAACTCAGTACCTGTGTATAGTCACCTATATTTCGCATCGTCATGCCAATTTTTTGGTCTTTATCTGAAGTAAACCCCAAAGTCATTATATTAACTGGAGCTGGTAACGAGCTTCCGACAGTAAAGAACTGTGGTGCTACAAGACCATTTAGATTGGCAAATCTTACTCTATTGTTAATCGGTGTCGAAGCTAGTTCCTTCCACTGGAGTAAGGAAAGTGACCATTGGACAGGGGCGGCATAACTCAATGCCCCCCAACCTAATATGTCTGAGAAAATACCCGTTGCTTTCCCGCCAACTGGGACATTGAAATTTCCCCGTGGAGTAGCTACTGTGCCATACCTTTGCGATATGACAGTTGAGCCCGCAACACTCGTCCCTCTCAAATTACCCACGCTTACTCCAGGAATGTATCCATCACCAGAACCGGAAAGAAGTGAACTCCCTAAACGGTTGTAATCCTCACATGTCCCATCAAGGACAGCAGCTTCAGCCGCTGCTATCTGCATCCATTCTACAACTTCTCTACCATCAATAGGTACTCTACTTTTCACTTCTGGTAAGATTTCTGCTGATCTAATACTAGCCCTGAGCCAGGGGAATATACGTGGATTAGCCAAACCCCTTTTGAATTCAGCGGGTGAAATCATCTCTATTCTGCGTCCTGACTTGACTTCCTTCTTCTCTACACGAAGTATTGGCATATTATCTCTATTCCCTCATTTTCATGTCTTGATATACCTGCCATTCCAACCACCACTGACCCTCCCTGCAACCGGCTGTATGTAGTATAATCGTACTTGAACATTCGCTCCACTGCCTACAAATGAAAATGGTGATCCTAGGTAATCCCGTTCCAGCATACCCTTCGAGGCAAGCTTGAACTGTCTCACCACGGTCCAATTTGCTCCGGCATCGATTGTCTTTTTCAGTTTTAAGAGTGTCTCAACATCACTCTCGAGGTCAATGTGGTGTATCAGGAGTGTGTAGCCATCTGCTACCGTAAACGCATCGGTCAATGCCGTCTCAGCAACATTACCTACTGCATCCGCTTTGTAATCTGCCTGTAAATTTCTATTGGGATCCTCCTCGAACCTGAAATCCTCTGTAGTCGATTTCGGGTCATGTAATTCCTTTCGAGTATTATAAACATCTGGCATTTTTTATTTTATCCCTCCAATTTCACCGGTGATACACCCCATGCATCCTCTGCTGTTGTCGCCCATGAGACGCCATCAATACCACCAAAGCCAAAGATACGCCTTCGTAACTCAGCTTTTCGTAACTTCTCTATCAGCTTCTCATCCTTCACGAACTTCACATTATAGCGCCAGATATGTAATTCAAGCTCAGGCGTTACCGACCGACCTGATTTATTGTAAATCTCGAAATTCTGTTTTGTCTTGTAGGGAAATAGTATCTCTGCCTTCTCCGGGTGCTTATCTATCAGCTCACCTGTAAGATACCCCCAATCTTTCTTCGTGATTGTCGTCTTCTTATCCAATCCATTCATCGGATTCGTCTCCCAGTAGTGGTAGACGCGCACATCCTTCCGCGGCTTTATGTTATATCGCAGGTGGTATATCCGTAGTGGATGTGTATCGAGGATCTCAAGCAAGTCATCGCCTGATCCATGACCATCCTCACCGAGATAATTCTTCTCATGGTATCCTTCATCTGCTAACGCCGTGAACTCGTTGTATATCAATTCTCTGTAATCTCTCGTTATTACCTGGAAAAAGACCACGCCAAGATCAACAAAGTTAATGCCACCGAAGTAGCCCTCAAGTAAGCTCCAGTCATCAATTTCTACCATTATCTATCACCTCCATTTCTGTTCGGTAGGTTTCCTGCTCCTCATACTCTTATGCGGGTTCCTACAAAATAAAAAAGGAAAATTTGGTTAATTTATTCCCGCTTGTACTCGATCTTTACGATCAGCTCGTCAGTCGCTTTTCCACTCGCTCCCGAAGAGAGCTTGTTCAGTGATACCACATCCCCTTCCGCGAGTACTCGGTGGGTAGCATCAAGGGTTTGGAATGCCACCTCGTCGAACGCTGCAAATGCCTGTCCACCTGTTTTTGTCTCTATCTTCCCTATCTCGTTACTTGCAGTTCCATCCCCACCCTTATCTGTCAATATCAGGGTTAAATAATCTGCTGCGTTCAATGCGATCGCTGACGCATTCACTACGCTCGCTGCAACAATCTGACATGGATGTGGAGCAACGAATACCGGTTTTTCATCATCAGAGCCGGCAGCCACTGTTCCAAAGTACATCTCCACCGTCCTTCTCTCTGCATCCTCATCCCTAAACAAACTTAGAAGTCTATTTACTGGCATTTTCTATCACTTCCTATTATCACTCGTCAGCGCCTTACGTGTGAGATGGTGTCTCAGCCCTTAGCCAGGGTAGTTTCGCGTAGGTTATACCTTCCCAGAAGGGTTCGATGTCCTGGTTTGCATTCACTACCTTTACCCTCGAGTATATCTCTTCGTCCCGTGCATACAAAAACGGATTTGACAGGGGATATATTTGTACCTCTGAACTTCTGAGTATATGCTCCAGATACTGAACCGACTTCTCGGATCCCTGATACACGAACTTGTACGCACTGATATTTGGGTTCGCTAAGAAAGTCCCTACACCTATGATGACCATGCAGCCGAAATCATCTCTGGTTATCATGTGTGGTGTCGTTGAACTTGCGATATGATTCTGCCATCCGGCTGCTGCAGGGGTCGATTTCCACGTGGTCATCGGTACGTTCGCTGAGTTCTCAACGTGCTCAGGTCTTATTCTCACAGCACCAAATCCAGCAGTTCCATCCGCACCCGTGAAAGAAACTGCGAGCATCTGCTTCGCTCTCATGCAGCCGAAAAGTAGCGGTTTGTGGAACTTCGCATAGCTTAGATCCACTACTCTCTCCTTCATGTCTAACCTCAGCAGGTCGTATACGTCCATGTTGAATATATCAAGCTCGTCGTCGCTTAGCTCTGAGACGTTCTCCTTATATGTCGGGTCTGCAAGTATCTCTGCCATCAAGCTCTTTAACGTGTCAACATCTATTTTCCCTATTTCTACTCCCATTTTTTATCACTTCTCCTTTAGGATTACGTGGATTACATCCCTTAGAGGGACATCCACATCCTCCTCCTTCTTTCCTCTATACTATAGAGGCTAGTGACCAATCCCCCTGGTTTAGCCTCTTCAGGCAAAATCCGCTCTAAAGCTTCTTTAGCCGTTCCTGGACTTGCACTTGGTGTCTCAGTAGTCGCTGATTTCCCGCCTACCATACCCTGTCCACTTATCCCCGGTATTCCAGGTATCCCTGGTATTCCAGGGAGTTTAGGGAGCATTTCAAGTCCTGGTAGTTTTGTGGGTATTGGGAACTTGCCTGCCTCTATCTGTCTCGCTGCAAATTCTAATGTCTCAACTGGTGCTAGCATCTCCTTCGGGACCTCTATACCCATTGCAGTGATTGGTCCCGTAACGAAATCATATACCGGTTTTATCATTGGGCTAGCCATTGCTTTCACTTGTGTTACCACTCCCTTTTCCGCTGTGGCAAATGGTTTTACCAGATCACTAATCTTGGGAACTCCCGCAGGTAATCCCGGAAATCCTGGAAGTCCTGGTAATTGTCCTGCCATTTGTATCACCTCACTTTCTCTGCAAATCGCTCTTTCATCTTATCGTATGTTGCTGTTGCTATTTCCGCAGGTGTAGGGATCCCCAAAGTGTCTGCTACCTCTGCTGGTGCAAGAGTTTTAAGTACTGTTCCTGGGCCTGGTAGACCGAGTATATCTTCGAAGATGTAATCTATCGGTGCAAGGGGATCGAATTTCTCTACAACTTTTTCTTCGTCCATCTTTTTTCTATCACCTCTTGAGATAATATGATCTCTTTATATAAAAAGGATATATATAAATACATCGGATTTAATGAACTAATCGGTGATGAAGATATGATGAAAGTATCTCCTTTACTTAAGGAGAAGTTGAAGTTAGTTAATCCTAGTAGCACTGAGTTAGTGCACCTAGTTATTGAGGCGGACGAAAAAAAAGCGGATTATGTTCTCTCACAGCTAAGGGAAGCGGGGTTTACTGTTGATACTTCGAGAATTTCAACGATACTTGGTAAGACGTATATTCCAGCAACTGTTCCGGCTGAGTTTGTATCAGAAGTAGCGAAGATAGAAGGTGTAAGGATGGTGCATAAGTCAATGCCTCGAGCTATGGGTGGGATGACAACTGCAAAGGTCCCCTTTTTTGGCCGTGTAGTGGACGAGTTGATTGGAGAAGTTAGGATACCAGCAATTGAAATACCAACAGCCGCAGTCCTGGAGGCGATGCCCAATCCTATAACGCCCTTAAAGGCTTTGGGAAATATCGCAGTGCCATTTACCGGCGTGAACCCTCTGGTTGATGTAAAGATCTTTCCAACAAGTGAGACATTCAGGATCCTCAAGGGAGATATAAAGACGAAAGAGGGAGAAGGTATCACGGTGGCAATATTAGATACCGGGTCACCTCGCCTGTGCCCCCAATTTCTCATGCCCTTAAAAGCTGCAAGTTTAATAGAGCACACCGTTATTCCCGAGCCTCCATTTGATATGATGGCACATGGGAGCTGGTGTCACAATTGTGTTTGTGGCGATTCAGTCTCCTCAATTTATGGATCTTTGGTTGGGGGTGCTCCGAAAGTTGATAAGTCTGTCCATGTGAAATGCCTCAATACCTTTCCAGGAACTGGGACGACTGAGGGGATCCTGAAAGCTATTGAGATAGCTGTGAACTCAGGAGCAAAAGTTATCTCGATGAGCCTCGGTGGTTCAGCGCAAGGTCCTTCTGTTGGTTCCGATGCTGATGTTGAATGTAAACTTATCAATGATCTTTCTGTATTAGGATATATCTTTGTGATCGCTGCGGGGAACTCAGGAAGTGGTTTATTTACCTGTGGATCACCGGGGGCTGCGGATAAGGCAGTTACTGTGGGCTCTGTATCTATTATGGATAATTTTTTACCTGCCTACTGGTCATCACGCCTGCAATCCGATTGGTATGGCGAGCATAAAGACGAGTTTGTGCGAGATTTGGCGAGCTATGGAGATAGACTTATCAAGCCAGATTGTACATCACTCGGTGGTGGAAGAGCGAGTGAGGAAGCTACGCCTGATGAGGTTATATGGAGTGGAGCATCGGGCTACTTTGAAGGGTTCTATGATGGCATAAAGGACTTATCCGAAGGTATGCATGGAACGAGTCAGGCTACACCTACCGCAGCAGCACTAATCGCATGTGCGCTCTCAGATGGTATTGTAAGGAATGGTTCTGATGTGAAGAGATATTTACGGGAGACAGCCGGTGGGAATGTAATTCTTGATCCACTAAATAAGGAGGTTGATATGGACTATATAGGCAAATATGGTAAGAGTGTGGCTACTGGCTGGGGATTGCTTAAACTTGCGCGGCTTAGGGGGTGAAGGAAATGGTGGAAGAAAAGGAAGTGGACTGGAAAAAAGTATTTACGGCTGCTCTTATTGGAGACGTTGCTGATCTCTTCTTGGATCCAATACCAATCGTCGGGAAAGTTGTGGGGGATGCAATAGATATTACATTCACATTACCACAAATACGCAAAGAGCTGCCTGAAGCTGATAGAGATATGGCTTTTCTCGCAGCACTTGCAGAAACAATACCGATCGTGGAACTATTCCCAAACTGGGCTTTTTTAGCGGCAGGTAGTTATATCAGAGGTCAGGTACTCGGTAAAGAAGGATTACCACTACCAAAAGAGCTACTTGGAGCAAAGGGGAGTGCAAGTAAGAGGGAAGGTAAAACTATTCTTGAGGAGTTAGGTCTTCCAGCGTTGGAGGAATTCCTGCCATCAATGAAAAAGAGGAAGTAGCAATGTACATTGAGGAGCTAGGAATACGTATTTGCACAAAGGAAGATATAGAAGCATCTGTATCACCTCATGGCGAGACTAGCCACAAAATAAAACAGGTAGAGGACTATTTGAGACGAGCTGGTTTAAGGTGACCTCCCATGGGTGTATACGAAAGTATTAGCGATTTAAAAGAGAGGGAGGGCTGGTTAGATGTTATTTCCTATGGAACCACTGCCGAATATCCACATACCCGTGGCTGGGGATCGTGGGAAGGTATAAGAGAGGTAATACAAAATAGTCTCGATGAGATGCAAGAGCTGACCAACGTAGCCTCGTATAAAAGTGAAGTAACCGCAGATGGTATCTCGATTTCAGATATTGGGCGCGGGTTAGGTGTCCATAACCTGCTCATAGGTAAGTCTGAGAAACCCCCGTGGGCACGGGGTAGGTTTGGGGAGGGGTTAAAGATAGGTCTTATGACCCTGCTCGTGCGAGGGTATGATGTAGAGGTATACTCAGGTAGCTATTATATAAAGCCAAAATTTGCGGATATGAAATTTGCAAAAGTCGAGCCACCAGGTTATTTCATTGAAAAGATATTTGTTATCTGTTATAGAGCAATTACACCACCTGTAGAAGGAACAATTGTCAAGATAAAAGGATTGTTTGATGATTATCGAGAGAGAATAGCACTGAATTTGGATAAGTATGTAGTCTTTAAAGCATGGACCGTCGTTGCAGGGAAGACATTTTATTACACGATTATGAACTTAGGCCCTGGTAGAAGAAAGATCTTCGTCAAGGATATATATGTTTCCGATGCGAATGACGTGGTAAAAGGAGGTGCTCTTTACTCATATAATTTAGTAAATGTGGTTCTTGATGAGTCAAGACGAATACCCTCATCAAGTTCTGTATTTGAGGAATTTGGTCGCATATACGCGGTATGTACTAACCGTGCTATCTGGAGGGATCTACTCTGGCTCATTAAAAGTGGTGAGGAAAAACTTGAGCGGCATATAGAGCTGCCCTACATAAAAGATTTAGAAGTACAAACCACTATCGCGGACGTATGGCTGGAAGTATATGGTACGAAGGCAGTTGTGATGACGAGATCCGATTTACGAGATTATGCGAGATGGCTTGGATATGAGCCAATTGATCTTCCTTATTACTACAAATATGTATTGGCTAAGTTTATCCCCACTGATGTCGCAATGGTGAATACCTTCCACGAAGCAAAACGGGGAAGGGTAGAAGAGAGAGAATACACCCCTTTAGTAGCTGACAGAATAGGGGTTGCGAAGCTTATTGCAGAAGAACTTAGTGTGATATATAAACGTCCAGCCCCTTCGGTGGAGGTATGGGAACTACCACCAGGTAGTAGGGGAGAGCATCATCGTGATGCAAATAGAATTGTTATATCAAAAAGGATAGTTGATGGCCCATTATATGATTTCCTTGAGAATACTATGCACGAACTCACACACCATTATACAGGTGCTGAGGATGGGTCACCTGAAATGATAAGGGAGTTGGGTATACTTGCAGGGCACGTAAATGAACTATTGATCTCTAAACCGGAACTCGTTACAAGGATAAGGATGATGCTTGAAAAATGAGTTACAAAGTCGTCAGGAAGACTAAATGGGGGGACGTAACTATAAGAGGTGGATTCAAGTCAGCAGAATCTGCCGATATGTTCCGAACTGACTATAAAAAAGATACTCCGCATATTCCAGGCGAATTAGAGGTAGTAGAAGAGGAGGTGAAGACTATCGTTGATGAGGTGATGGAGGAGTTATGGCAGGGAAGAAAGAGATAATCAAAGAGATACTTAAAACGCTTGAAAAGAAAGAAGAAAAAAAGCTCATAAAAACGATAGAGTTGGACTGCCCTCCCGGACATCCAAGACCGGGTGACTTAATAGATGGTGTGATAGAGGGTACAGGTCTGCCGAAAAAGGAGACTGTAAGTAGGTTCTTTGGTAACTGGACATGGGACTACTCAGAGATACCTGATGAGGAATGGAAGAGGATACGACCTATCCTGAAGGAGAGGATAACCAGACTCTACGAGTTGGGGGTAATCAGATACGGGAGTTGGTGATATGGTGAGAAAGATAGAAAAAGGAAAAGAGGTCTTGGTGAAGGAATTGCCTAAATGTGACTTCTGTGATATGAAAGCGCACTATGATGGGAAGACGATTATGGGACCTTGGGCAAATATGTGTGAACTGCATTTCAGGAAGTTTGGGGTCGGTTTGGGTGTCGGAAGAGGTTAGAAGCTTATCTTGAGAAAGTAAAAATGAGCGAAGAGACAATAGATAGAATAGTAAGAGAAGCATTTAGGAAGAAAAAGATAAGAGTACGAGAGGTTGGAGTTGAAAAAATAGTTCTTGATCCAGACGATCCAATTGGAACATGGGTGATAATACCAATAAGGTTCCATCTTCCCTCTGATAGGTTAAATGACATCCAAAAGAAAATTCTCACTATTCTACAAGATGAAGAATTAAATATTGGGCAATCTGTAGGTGTGCTATTATTCCTTCTTGAAATGATTTTTTGTAATCAGGTATTTGATAAAAAAGTAAAGGACGTTATCGAAGAGTTAGTAAGATAAAATGGCGAAAGAAATAATAGACGAGGTGTTCGGTGAAAAGAAAAGAAGTAGTAATAACGGACTCGTGAAATTTTGGCGAGAAGCTTTTGAGAAGAGACTCGGTGATGAGGGGTTAAAAGCCCTCAAAGAGTTAAACTCAAAATATAGAGAAATGGATTTATATCAGATCCATGAAATATTCCCAAAGATAAAAATAGGGAGTTTAAAGGGGGTTCTAGATGATTTGAATTGGATTTGTTTGGAAATTACCAAACCCGAAGGTCCAGTTTATTCCGCTTTCAAGGGAAAAATGGAAGAACTCGAGAGAGATTTAGAAAGGTTAAAAGAAGATGGATATTTTTCGGGTGCAGAGCCTGAGGAATGGAAAAAACTTGTTGAGGTTTTAGGGGTCGAAAAAACAAGAAAGATTTTTGCGAAGGGATAGAAACAGATGGCAAAAGAGATTATAGACGAGGTATTTAGGAAAAAGAAGAGAAGGAGAAAAGAATTAGGGATAACCATAGGTAATCCCGAAATTCGCTTGGAGATACCTCGTGGAGCAATGGATTTTATTACAACAATGACCACGGGTTTCATCTACCACGAGGCTATTTTTGAAGGTAATACAATCACGATCTTCTCTGGTAAGATACCACTTGAAGAGGATATTGCCTCACTGTGTAGAGCCGAGGTTTTACCTATCGCCGTTACTGCACAAGCTATCAGAACGCCTTTTGGTCGAGTCCTTAGATTTGAGGTCAGGATGTATGATGACCCAGAGCATCCTTACATAGGGGAGGCTTGGGCAAATTTACTCGATAGTACACAAAAAGAAGGCGTAGAAAGACTAAAGACCCAAAGTAAAACTTTATTTTTATTATTCGATGCTAATAATGCAAGGAGATGTACAAAAGGGGTTACAATCTCACCTGAGTTTGGATATGGTCTTAATCTTGCTATCGATGCTGCGGAGGAGGATCCAGCGGTTAATTTTGATGATGCGAAGATGTGGGCAATGAGCCGAATACGACTATAGAGAAAATGGCAGGAAGACTCTTACCAGGGGATATATTTAACGCCCTAATCGAGATAAAGGATACTATTCCCCCCTTTCTTAGCATGATTGAGAATTTCAGGGAGCTATTCAAGCGAAGTAGTGATATAATGTGGTTTGATTACTTTATGATATGGGATGAAGCAAGGATGAAATTGGAAACAGAGAGGAATATACAGATGGGAATGGAGAGTTTCTTTAAAAATGTTCTTTATCCAGTAATCGATTCTCGTTTGAAAAAATTAAAGCCGATGAGCGATAAAGCAATGATTGCTCGTTATAACTGCCTTCATCACGTATTAAAGGAAGTAGTGTCTGATCTTGAAGGGATGGAATCATCAATCTTAGAAATCATAGATGGATTGGCAACTAGACGACTAAGTATAGATCAGACCACTAAAGCTGTAAGGGGAAAAGATAGGTGGGAATTTACCATGGGCACTGAGGCGATAAGGCGCACAAGTTATTGGTGTATGACATTGACAGATTCTGTTATTCTTCAAGTGAAAAAAGTATCTGGTGAGGTAAAGAATGTTGGGGGGCTAATAGTTAGGCTCGCTGCAGATGAAGCGGCACTTAGAAAAGAGAGGGGGAGGAGGTAGAAAAATTGCCGGGAGAAGAATTTTTACCGATCCATGCGTATAATACTCTAATCGGGATACGAAAGATTATACCTCATTTTCAAAGTGTTCTCGAGTTGTATAGGGATAACTTTGAACGAGATGTATGGTCTCCTGTACCTTACAAAGAGTGGAAACAAAGAGAGAGTTATTTAGAGCTGACAAAAAGTTTTCATATAGAAGTAGAGGGTTTTGTTGATAGAGTTCTTTATCCGACTCTCACAGCAGAGTTGACAGATTTAGTAGCAGCGAAAGAAAGAGCTGAGACTGCCCATTATGGGGGGCTTTTTAACAGATTAGTTGATGTAACGGCCTATCTTGGGGATATTATGACGGGTATCACAAGACTCTCTAATGAGCTAACAGATAGGCGTAAGAGTATCGATTTGGTCGAGGAGGCTATTAAGGAAAAAGACGAACGGAAATTCTCTGTTTTTTGTGAAGGATACACGTCTAATACAAAAGAGTGCTCGAGGACTATGAATCTTATCGTTGATGATATGACAATACTGTTAGGCAGAGTAAGGGATTCTGGAGATCTAACAGCTCGGCTCGTTTTGGATGAACTTGCGCTTTTGAGAGAAGAGAGAATAAGACGAGAAGAGAGAGAAAGAAGGAGAGAAGAAGAAAGCGGGCTTTCTGAATTATTCTACTGAAATGGCAGAAGAAATAAAAGAAATAGGACTGCGATATTGCTGGGTCTGTGAAAAACCCTTCTACGAAGTTGATTACTGTAATAAGTGTACAACATTCAAATGTCCTAATTGTGGTTCATGTTTCTGTTCTCTTACACCTGAAGCTCGAAGGGCGGTTATAAACGCAATGAAGTCCTACGGTTTCTGGTTTAGCAATCCGAGAAAGAAACCAAGTGGAAAGGGTAAGTTGGTATTGGACATCTTCTTCAGCAAGCTGAAAGAAAGAGGTGTGGTTAAGGATTATGACGAATTTGAGCGAAGGATTAGTGAACTTATAGAGCGATATTCAGATATACATGAAGAGGCAAGGAGAGAGGCTATGGAAGTTTTTAGGTAGACAAAATGGCAAAAGAGATGAAAGATATCGTTGATGAACTCTTCGTAAGAGAGAGGAAGGAGAAAGAGCTGGGGGAGTATGTAAAAAGTTTGTGTAAAAAATATGGCGTTAAATACCGGTTCCTGAGTGAAAGAAAATATGATAAGTCCGTTGTAGAAGAGATTAAGAGTAAATCAGTTGTGATATTTTTACCCGATCTCGCTGATGATCTTCAAATGTTAGGTGAAATACCAGAAGGTAGGAAGAAGGAGATTTTGGAGGAGATAATAAAACATGCGAATACTCATATCAGGCTTTTTGATGAGCTTGAAAGAAGGAGGATATCGGTTGGAGAGCAGACAAGAATTGAATTTGTGCTTTGCAGTGAATTTTACGTGGCAAAAATCGCTCCTTTAAAAGAATTTGATCAGATGAAATATAATAAGTTGAGGATTGAGGCATCAACAAAAGAAGGAAGATCTAAAATAGTTAAGAAAATACAGAAGAATGTGCTATATACCTCGAGTATTGTGATTCTATTTAGCGAGGATGAGATTAAAGAATTATTTGAACCTGATCAGCCAGTTGCTTGCGAGTTCCTTCTGATACTAAAAAATCTATATACAATAACAAATTCAGTTGATGATATTATTAAGAATGTAAAACTCATAAGATTCCTTGTGGGGTTTGCGAAATAGAATGCCTAAAAAGGGAATTTGGTACTTCTCGTACCCTGCAGATGGAAGCTTGAAAACGTTCCCGAAAGGGGTAACAGAGGTTAATGTATTAGATGGGGCAATCGTTTTTGGGGATGAAGAAAAAGGTAAGTTAAGCTCAAGTCTGCGAAATATCGGTGCCACTAAAGCGGGTGGACTATACCTATATTCGGAAAAATTCGTGAAGCTGCAATTTGATAAACAGGACTGGATGCCTATACGAGCAGCAATACCTGTATTTTTTAATCAAATCCCATATAATTGCTTCCGACTTGATTTTTCTGAGGTTAGCTCCGGGTATTTTGTTATCTTCATTAGTAAGGAAATCTATTTCAAACATTGAGCCCATGGTAGATAAGACTGAAAAGGTTATGAGGGAAAGATTAACTGCTGAACAACAGGATCTTATAAGATTAGGGCACAAAAACCCTTTTTATCAATATGTTCTGGACCACGGTAGAGATTTTATTCTTGAGCCTTTAACCGTGGATGAAACGATGAAATTAGCTTTTTCTAAAAAAAGGGTTAAACCAAAGCGAAAAGTGTGCTTTTCTAACGCATTACGGCTATGGCTTGATAACAATGATTTCAAATATTGCGAGGGATATATCTCTGCATTCCCTGATATGATACTAGTTCCAATATACCACGCATGGAATTGTATACATGGGAAATTGGTAGATGTAACACTAGTTGGTTATCAATACTTCGGTGTTGAATTCAAAGATGAGGATGTTGATAAACACATCAAAATGATAATGAAGGATAAAGAATGGAGACCCATTATTGATGACTGGTGGCATGACTGGCCTTTCTTGCGAGAAAAGGGATATTTGTAATGTTAACTTTTTTAAAATAAAGCTCGCGCTAATTAGATATATTTACTAATGATAATTCCAAAATCAAGTAAATACGTTCGTAATATCTCCTCTCGATCTTCTTGGTATTTTGTACAAAGCTCTTGCATCTTCTCTGGCATTGGTATTGCTTCTCCGCTATATTTATCTGCCTCCTGCTTTACATATCTATCCAACCAGAATACATAAACTCCCGCTCCAACCGTCGGAACGGAGGCTTGCTTGGTGTACGCATCTAAGGTCTCTGACCATCTTATCTTCTCTATCTCGCTCTCGCTCTTACCAGTTTTACTCGCTACTATCTTTCGTACACGATCCCAAGTTTTGTACTCTCTTAATATATCACCGCCCCATATCCACCTTCCACTCCTCAAGCTATCCTCATTCTCTTCACATTCCATTTTCTCATGTACGACACTATCCAAAAGATTTACTGAATGAGCCTCTGATATGTAATGCTCAGTAGCCGTTAATACCCGGTAGTACCTCTTTCTCTCGCAGTCAAAAATAAAATGTAGCGATATGAGCGCAGGATCAAAAGTCATAAAAAAGGCCAGACAATATGGGATCTCTAAAAAAATGGCACTAATATCGAACCCAGATCCCTTTAGTCTCTTTACATCCTGGTTGGCATCGGTTTGATAAATTCCTTTGACTCAGGGAAGATGACTGGAATTTCCTCTGGTACAACCGTCTTAACCCACGATCTTAATGCAGGTGGAACGAACTCCAACCCTGGAATTTCCCTCCTTAATCGTATGACAGCCAAGGTCTTACCACCCTCTTTAGTGTTTCGACATCCAGCTTGACATCAACTACCCTCTCCTCTTTACTCTCTCGTTTTTTAAAAGTCTTATCTACTATCTCAGCTACAATCTTCTTCTTCATTTTTATATACAAAATAGTAATTCCTCAATAAAAATAAGGATGTAGGGAGCAAGTCACAACTAAAAGCAAATCGCTCCACTCGACCGCTCCAGTGACGATAACGCTGTAGTTCAAGTAAGAAGAAGGTGATGAGTTGCGGTGGGAGTTAAAAGCGAAAACTTTTTATGCTCGACATACATGCTTATAACCATGGCAGAACTGCATAACGAGACGGTTGTGTATGTCACTACCCTTCTGGTACGCGTGAAGGAAGAGATAGAGCAGTCCCAGAGTGCGAGGCTAGCAGTCGGGTTCCTTGAGAAGGATGCAAGGCGGTTCATGGAGGAACTCGATCGAATTAAAGTAACTATTGGAGCCGAAAAGCCAGAAGACTATCCAGAGACACATCCGAAGCGCTACAGCGGGATTCTAGAAACACCGGTGGAATAAGCAATTTAACCTTAGCTGCAATAATAGGGCAGCTAGCGATGGCTCTTAGCTTGGCTTATTATCTATGCTACAGCGTTAATTCAAAGTCTTGAAAATAGTGAGAAGATAAAAATGGCTGAAGAAATAATCGATGAGATTATCAGAAAACATTTTGCCGGGTTCATGATATTCCGCTACCCTAAATGGGAGTTCAAGCAGAATAGCCGAAGGACATATGAACTCGCAAGAGCGATTTATAATCAATTCCCTCAAAGAAAGCTGATTAAAAGGGAAATTGTAAAGAGGGAAATACCGAAAGGGGAGACTTTAAGATACTTTGATCTGGATGCTAAGAGGATGACTACGATACTATTTCTCCTGCCATATCCTGATGTCATACTAAAAGAGGGGGAAACTGTGTGGATGTCAATAGCCCCGTGGGAACTGGATATGATGAGGCACTATGCCGACCTATCAAGAGGATCCATATTGGCGGGGGGTCTCGGACTGGGGATTTATCAATATTTTGCAAATCTCAGGAAACCTCTCGTCAGGGAGATAGACGCGGTGGAAATTGATAGTGAATGCATAGATCTCGTTCAGTCATTTGTTCCTGAAACTAAGATTGTCCAAGGAGACTTCTGGGAGTATCTTGAATCAACATCGAAAAGATATGACACAGTATTTGTGGATATATGGCCGGGTGTGATCACTGCATATGATGATTATAAGAGAGCTAAGGAGGGAGCTAAGAAAGTCCTAAAACCTACAGGTAGATCAATAGTTTGGATGGAAGAGCTGCTTAAGGTTATAGAGAGGAGACTACCAAAAGAACCCATGGCTCCAACAGGTGCCTTTGGATATTACGAACCCTGCCTGATATGTGGAAAGATTCTTAGAAATGATTATGCCGGATTGTGTATGGACTGCGCTGATGGACTGGGTGTGAGTGAGCTGTTTGTTCGACGGTGATAAATTTTAGAGAGATAAGATGCCACTGTATGTAGCCAAGGACCTGATAGATGAGTTGTTCAGAGGTAAGAAGAGAAAGATTTTAAGAGATCTACGTATATTAGGTGAGATACTTGTTGAATACAAGTGGCCTTCTGAATGGGGTATGGGAAACTTTTTGCTTGGACTTACCGTAGCGATATATCGGGATTTTACTAAAAAATCAGTGGATGGGGGTTATGTCTATTCCAAGCTTGAGACTTTGAAGCATGATGTTGAAGGAATAACTATTGGTGATATGAAGGAATTAGTGGAATACAGAACCCGTGAGTATATCACAAATATGAGAGAGTTCATCAAGCTTAATAGAATCCTCTATGAAATAATCACGCGATACGATTTTGGTCCACATGAGGATAGGAAAGAGGTTATGCTCAAGGTGCTGGATACCCAGAGGGACATCGCAAGTTTCAGTCTCGACGAGATGAATAGGGCAATGTTATTAGAAAGTGTTTTGGAATTGGAAAAAGTTGTGGATAGGTGGTTTGAGAGAGGATAAGCCATATTAAAAACTCGTTCAGATTTGTGAATGAAATCTAAATCGAAAACATAATCGAATTTGAAATCGACATTGACATCGACATCGAGTTTGAAAACATAATCAAGTTTGAAATCAAAATCGAAATCAAGATCATTTACGTCTCGTTGTAAACTTTCTCGGTGTAGAGTATAACGGTCGCAATTAACAAGTTTATATCAACATCCTTTTCAATAGCTATACTCCTGAGATTATCCAGAACCTCATCGATAACGAGGTGCTGGGCATCCTCTGCACATCCACATCGTGAACATTTTAAAAAAAGTATCTTCCGGCGACTTTTTTTAACTATGTCTCTAATCTTTTGTTTTAACTTATCATCGAGCAGGTCTTCCCCCTTCTGTGTTATTACTATGGGTGAAGATCTGTTAGCAAAACCCTTCCTCACCGCTTCCTCCAATACACCTTCGCCGTAAACTCGCCATAATGTGCATATTTTTACCTCCATTCGACCTAACTTAGTAAAGTAGACATAAAGAAAACCGATGAGCGATACAAATCCACTAATGCTCCCGCTCGTTATTATCGCTTCATACATCTCTAATTAATAAGTTTTATTTTTATTTAAACTTACCTAAATATTATTATGCAGAAGCTACCGAAAATATTTGTTGCGGATATATTCGAGGGCGACTTAAATACAGCGAATGGGTTAGTAAAATTAGATGCCAACGCAAAGATACCAAAAGTACAAATTCCGATTTCTGCACTTGATTACGGGCTATCGTTTTATGGTGAAGTAACAGAAGTTGTAGACGAAACACACTTCAAATCCGATGATTTAAAAGGACTTAATGATAACTTCTTCAGATATTATTCTGTTTATGTAGTGCGAGATGCTGCTGGTGGCGGTGCGGCACCTCAAAAAGAGCGACAACCTGTTAGTGCTTACACCTCATCTGATGGAACATTTACGCATACAGCATTCACAACACCTCTAGCAGTTGGTGATGAAGTCCTAATTTTACAACCGTACGCTGGAGAGTATATTGATAAGATATACAGTAACTTAGGTGATTTTGCTGGTCAGACAAACCTTAAAACGCTATTAGCAGTTCTCGGCTCTGGATGGGATACAGCAAACAAAAATATGTACACGCTTCTTATCACCGATCTATTAAGTCACGCAAGTCATGGATTAGTGGCTTTAAAAGTTCTACTAGATAATATTGAATCAAAGTTAGACACAATCAAAGGTTCCATTGGTATATTCTATGAACAAGCTGATGTAGCAGTCAATGTAAATGCAACAATAGGTGGTGAAACCAATGTGCTCAATTTAGCGGTAGCGAATACGAGATATATTGTAAGACATCTCAGGTTAAAGTGTGTAGATCCAGGTGTAAATCAAGTCTTAGTCAGACTTTACGAACTTATCAATAACGTTCTAACAAACGTTGATACATGGATAATAGACAATACGAATTTTGGGACATACTTCAGCCTGATGGATATGTTCGGAGTGCCATATCTTGCTGGTGATCAGCTACAAATAACCGTTCAAGCTTCGGGAGGTGGACCATACGCAGTTACCGGTCAGTACAGTTTTGCAAAGACAAATGTGTAAGGGGTAAATAAAAAATAAAGGGGTAAAAAAGTATGGGCTGGAACGATCAACTTCCGAGAGAAAGGAAAAAGGTTCTGGACCTTAATCAGGCAGCAGGAAACTATCCCCTATTTCAAGCGGTGGGGGATGTTCTGATAGAGGGGCTAGTCATAATGATGCCCAATGTAGCAGCCGGTGGTGCACTAACATCAATAGCTATTCGAACGAATACAGCCACACCACAGTATTTCCTGACAGCCGCTGATGGTGCTGTAGCTAATCTCACAGCACTGGCGCAATTAGCGTGGGCTTCATACGGAGCAACGGTAATTCTTCTCGATGCTAACCAGATATGGTTAATTCTAGCCGGTGGTCCTACTGGTGTTGGATATCTTACAACAACAGTAGTTAAATACCGACCTTTGACTCCAGGAGCTTATTTGATAATAGATGGAATGGACTAAATAGAGGAAATCAGGAGGATATGAGACATGATCAACCTACAGAATGGTGTACTAAGTGGGTTAGGAATTTTTGAGGAATTTACGCTTTATATAACGGCTGACGACTTAGCAGCAGAAATTACCGGTGATGGCACAACTCGATATACAGCGGAAAGCTCAAAAGCTAATTACAGTGAAGTAGAGGCAGAAGCTAATCCCGCATGGCACCCCGATATATACATAAATATTCCTTTTGAAGTCGATATTTTAGATTTATACGCGGAATTATATTGGGCACAGAAGGCCACTGGGGGAGAAACTATGTCGTATGCAAAATGGCAGATTACTGGAGATGGAGGTTCGACATGGGTTGATATAACTGATAATGTAGAAGAAGGGGGTGCTGTTTATGTTGATAAGACAAGAAAGGGAACAACTTTGGCTTTAAAAACAATACAGGGAGGATCAGGTCGATTTGCCATTCGACTTTGTACATGGATTGTTGACGGGGATACAGTGGAGGTAAAAGTTCGAGAAGACACGTATTTGAAATTAGTGGTGAGAAAAAATGTGATGCCAGCGTAATGGAGTACTTAAAATTAGCGATAAGAAGGAAGTAAATTAAAAGGTGACTACTACGATAGAGCGTTTCAAGTAATAGTGTGCTTATGGATAATAGGTGGTAAAATGCTTGACCAATATCTTAACCATATAAAAGGCGGTAAAGCCGGGGGTCTTAGAACAAATAGTATAAGGAATTATGAATTCTTCTTGAAGAAATTTGACGAATGGATGCGAGAAACGAGAGGTTTGGCTATAACCGATTTTATAATTTCAGATGTAGAAGCTTTTGCAGAAGAACAGGGGAATTGGAGTCCAAAGACAAAAAATCAGTTCTATGTGATAATAAAAGGGTTCGCAAAATACCTTAAGAGTAGACTTCCTCGAGATATGCCGATGGCTGAATATATACGAAGAAGAGATGAGCTTGATGCAGTCTCCGATCTAGTGCGTTATAGGGTGGTGGAGAATATCAAAAAAAGTGCCCCCTCGAGATCTGAATTTTTCCACATACTCGATGAGAGTAAAGACATTTTCAGAGATTTTTCATTCATTTACCTTAGTGGCTATTTTGGGACAAGAAAAGGGGAACTCTTATCGCTCAGGCTAAAAGATATTAACTTTAAGGATCGTGTAATAAACCTAAAGGGAGAGAAGACAAGAACGGGAGTTGGGAGATTGCTGTTCTTTAATGATTTTACCGAAAAAGTTATCAAGAGATGCCTAAAATATTATTCAGGCGAGAGGCTACTACCCATTGGTTTATGTACGTGTAATGAGATATGTGATAGTTATAGAAATCTCGTAGAAGGTGGTATCTTCACACCTCACTCGCTTCGAAGGACATTTATTACTGAGATGCGGAAGGAAACTAATGACGATATTCTTGTTAAATTTCTAGCGGGGCACAGCGTTAAAGGTGATATGACAGCCCTTTACAGTCAGCGAATGGATGATATGAGGATAGCTATGACTGAGAAACATTACCTGCGTGATTGGAGGGGGTAGTAGAAATGGGGGGAAAGGGTTCCGGGAGACCAAAAGGGAGCAGCTCCACCTCTAAATGGATTAGAGATATTCTAAGTGATGGAAAACCTCATTATGGTTTCGAGATATATACCCATGTGAAGGAGAAGTCTCAAGATACTTGGTATGCCAAAAACCCCACGTACTCTTCAGTTGTGCACTTATTAAGGGGCCTTCGCTATCTAGGTCTTATCTTCAAACTTACAGTCGAAGAGGTTAGAAGCTTAGGTCTTGATATAACTCCTGATTACCCTAATAAAGGTGGTGGAAGTATAAAAGGGCTACATGCAAGGACTTATTTTAAGATAAATCCTAATAGGAAGGGAGATAAAGAGTGGGAGAATCCTGATGCTTATTTTTAAATTTTTTAATTTTTTAAAATTTTTTAATTTTTTAAAATACAACTTGTATTTTAAAAATATTTAAGTTATATTAAATTTATAAATTAGAATAAAAGCAAAAAATGGAGCAGCTAAATCAAAATAGAAAGGCTTTTAAATATAGGGCACTACTGTATTTTATAACCACCATGACAACAAAGCAAAGCAGGCAGGTAAAAAGGCATCACTTAGGGGGCTTTATTTTCAATTTAGGGCATGGTGGCAGCCCGCTTAAAGGGGGCTTTAAAAAACTTAGGAGGTGATAACAATGGAAGTAATTGACATAGAGACAGATGGAAGAGGGGCAGGCAAATACAATGAGTCAAAGCTCGTTGAGGCAGTCAAGAAGGCACTGAAGGAAGGAGAGAAGACAGGAAAGATGGGAGGCTATCGCCTAAAGACTTTTATCAAAGAAGTCTATGTAGGGGAAAAGGCAAATCTCGGCGCGTTGAGGAAGAAGGTGCAAGAGATAGGTTGGAAGCACAACCTCGGCGATATAAAAGTCACAATAAGGGAAAAGGATGACCTTATCGGCTTCTCAGTGAAGAAATAAGGAATAAAAGGTTTTTTTTTTCTTCTTTTTTTGGAGAAAAGGAAATGAGCGAAGTAATAATAATAGACGACGAAGTAAAACATACTTTAAAGGGATTCCGCAATAATACAAAACAGCGAATCTACGAGTTTTATAAGTATCTCCAAAGTATCCAACATAATCAATATTGGCGATATACTATCTCTGAGAGTGACCTTATGCAACTCCTCGATTTCTACGACTTGGAAAAGCTACTAATCTACTTGCGAGAAGTCGCTAAGAAAGCAGTGAAGACAGAAGGGTATTTTGTCATAAAACATTACCGGAAGAAACGCAAAATCATGTTTATTTCTTATAAATAATTGAGCGCAAGACATAGTGCTATAATGAGGTGCAAGTCCTCACTTGTGCATAGTTCCCGAATGGGACGGGTGTTTTAGCCCCGATGACCGAGTTACTAGTTTATTTATTGAGAGGGGTTAGCACCCAAAAGATTACTACTATGAATTCCCCGAGTTAGTGCCGTCGGGGAATGAGTGGAAGCCCTCTTTCTTATAACCCCCTCTTTTTCGGGCTTTTTGTTCGGTATCTTGTCAGTGATTAAAGAGGCAGAGATGAAAAGAGTTACAAGACCGAAGAAGAGTGGTAAGTTTTCATTCTCATCAGCGTTAGTTTGAAAGGGGCACGCTGGTGTGAGAAAGGGTGTGGAGACCTGCATGATTTTAAAGGTGTGAGTTCACACTATGCAGGTTTTAGTGATATTCTTCATAAATCAAGTCGCCTTAATAGTTCTCTTAGGGGGAGCGAACGGGTGCAATGAGGAAATTCTACGCCCTTTAGTATAGTAGTTTTGGGGAGCCCTCTAACCCTGTGATAGTTGTGAGACTTGAGGGAATGATGGGGGATTTTTAGGTGGTGTCGGGTGCAACTCCCGCACTACCTTTCAGTTAAGGTGAGGAAGGTAAGCTATGAACCAAAAGAAAAATGAATGCCCTTATGAAGAGGACCACAGAGAAGAAGAAGAAAAAGCCAAAGAAGAACTGTACGTGCGGGGTTTAGTCAGTGGGTATGTTTTTCTTCCACCGAGAGTTGAGAAGAAGAAATCTGAAGCGTGAATAATTAGAGCAGCTTTCTGAGGTTTGAAAAGAAATGAACCCAGAAAATGTAAAAACAGGGGTTATAGTTGATGTCATCAACGGTGGTAGTGATGTCACAGTGGTATGCAAATCTGAAAACGGTGGTGAACTCTTCACAATTGAATTTGACAGACCTTCGTTCAAGGAGTTCCACGATGCAATAGAGCAGCCACTTGGAAAGAGGATAGCGTATGATGGTGAGGATATTACGATTTTAGGGATAGGAAGTTAGAAGGAGGGATTAATAAGAAATGCCTAAGTTCATAGTTGAAGTTCGAGAAGTGTGGGTACAACCCGTAGAGATTGAGGCTGAGACTGAAGAGGAAGCTATAAAACGCGTGGCTGATGCAGAAGGAGACTGGGATGGCCAAGCTGAATATTCACATACACTCGACCCTGAGACGTGGACTATCCATAAAAAGGAGGTATAGGGAGTTAGAAGAGACTATGGACAAGTGGATGGTTCGGTTGGAAATTGTAGTGATGGGAGAAAATAGAGAGAAAGCGTGGAAAACCGCGAGAAGAGTATGCGATGTAATACTTGATTCCAATGCGAATGTCCATAGTATCCCCCAGGAACCATTACCTGATCCTGAAAAGTGGATTGCTATAAACGAATATTGTCCACGATGTAGAACAAAGATCAGAGAAGGTATTTGTCCGAAATGTAAATTTAAATGGTGAAAATTAGGAGGTAAATAAATGGGACGATATTGTGTAACAGGCGTACAATTAGGGATACTTCTTGCTTACCTTGAACTAGGCAAGAATGAAGAGGCAACAGCACTGATTGACAAGATAATTGACAAACAGTATATAGGTGAACCGAACAGAGAAGATATTGTTAAAGCTCTTAAAGAGACTAAACGAATTTGAGAAAACTTGGAGCCAAGAAAAATGTACGCGTTATCGAAAAAAGCTGGTATAGTATTAGACGAACTAACAAAGGACCTGAACGAATTGAGCGCACATAAAAAGGTAGACAATGCTAAAGGTGCGTTTATGGCAGTATCAGTGGAAAGGGTAGAAGAAACTGATTGGGGACCAGTCTTCTCAGTAGCTCATTACTACGAGCAGAATGGTGATTTAATGCGAGATCCTGAGATGTGCTTCCTTCGAGGTTGCGATGGACTGTATTATCCAACCTACTTCCGACAGGATGGAGGTTTGGCAATGGAGGAGAACTCGGTGGTCATAGAGAACGGGAAAGTCAAAGGGTTTAAACCTGTCATGCAGTATAAGCAGAGCAAGTTTGCGAATATGTGGATGAAAAATATCAAAGAGCAGCAAGGTTTATAGGCGTATGGCGTACTACCATAAAAAAAGTAGTTGGAGGTAACAAAAATGGTCTTTGATGTTGGTTATGCAGTAAAGTTTGGTTCTCAATTAGAGAAACAAGAAATTATCGACACACTCAGGATAGTCGTTTATATAGAAGAGGATATACGACATGTGTGGATTAAAAGTAATCGATTAACACACGAAACATTTGTCTCTATTACTGGGAAGTTAGATAATCTCACAGATAAAGGAGTACTTCATCCTGATATAAATGCGGTCTACAGAAAGCATTTGGGCGATATTCTCAAACGAGAATCGGAGAAAACAGCAGATGTTATAGATTGGATGAACGCCCTGAGAACTCAGATTGTGAATACTCTTGCGAAATAAAATGAGGTAGCAACAATGGGCGAGTATTTTGTCTCTTTTGGATGGAAAGTTCATGCTGTAAGTCGTGATAAAGCCGTTGAATTAGCAAAGCAGAACCTAAAGCCGTTGGCAGAACGAGAGCAAACATACTATTTGTGTGTATGGAGTAATATCCAAGAAATCTCGACTAAGATGTTGAAAAATATCGGAGCGGTTGAAGAATGGTTGAAAAAACTCGGTTTTAGAGAAGAGATGGGTGGAGGCTTTTCGATACTCGTAGAAACTAAAGAGGATGGCGAGGTTTCGATAACTGCCCAAGTGAAGTCAGCGTAAATAGTAAGTACCTGAATATGATTGTCTATTCAAATTTTGAATGTGTATGGATCGTTTATGAAACAGAAGAAAAATCGTACCAAGCGACCGTATGGGAAGTAGAGCCCGATCTATCCCGGTATCCACGATGCCAACTCTGTGGATCGCCAGTCGATGTATCAGGAGGACGTTTGACTAGGAAAGAAAAGAAATTGGGCCTGAGATCTGGCTGTCTACGATTTCCTGAAAATAAAGCGGAATGCTATATCTGTCCAGATGTTAGTTTGGAACCAAAGATATTTAGTCCGCAGAAAGGAGCGGGAATTATAGTGGGGGTGAAATTGGTAAAACATGAGAAAAAAGAGGGATAGTTGGGAACTGAACAAGATGCTTTATTTCGAGTTTGATGGATGGCTGTCTGCTTCACAGCGAGTGAGATTAGCATGGAGACGCTTTATCTGCTTCCTAAGAAGGAAGCATGATATGAAATTCACCACACACTACGTCGATCAGAGCACACCAGCAACGTTTCCATGTGAAGGTGATTTCTATGTCTGCCGTAGATGCCGTATAAAAGGTGTAATCTACACCAAAATCTCCGGGATAGAGCCATAAACGATAGGAGGAGAGGGTGATGGGAAGAAAAGGTGAACGTAAAGTTAGATACTATAAAATAGTAGAAGAGTTCCCTCAATCACGTCTAAAGTTAGAGCACTATGTCAAACTGAGCGCAGGACATTCTAAAGCTGCTCTTAAAGCAGCAACAGAGGATCCAGGTCTGCATAGCTATTCTAGAAGAGAGGTCATAGACTATGGTGGAGAAGCATACACAAGTGATGTTACTGAAATTAATGAAATAGAAGCGCAAGAAGACGAATCAGGATTTTTTGTCATAACTCGCCTTCATCGAGATGACATCATAGAAGCGTTCAAAGGCAATCCAAAAGCACAGAAACGAGCACGAAATATGACTGATGATGAGATGAAGCAACTTGCGAGCAAAATGGCAGATGACTATTTAAATCAACTCTACTGGAGCAGTTTGCGAATAATCTTTGAAGACCGGTTTTTGGGGGAATAAAGGGGGGGAAAAGAAAATGTATGATATGATAGGTGTATTCGTGCTTGGATTACTTATCGGTTTTTCGATTAGGGAATTATCGCTCTGGTACAAATATGGTTCTGCATACACTACAAAGTTAGATCTATACAACACAAAAGTTGGTTAGGGGAGGAATATGAGTGGAGAATTTGATATTACAACTTGCCCAGAAGCAATATTGTATTTCTATATCGAGACGCTAGGTGGTGTTTTATGGAGATTACGACATGATTCAGCAGATGGTCGAATTCCTATTGATTTCAAAACTGAGCGAGAATTACAAGAGAAAATAGAGAAAGCCGTAGATCAGACTGTTCGCTTTGGTGTAACTCAACCAAGAGATAAAAATAGGGCCAGTGATGAATACTGGAAGTGGTATCGGTGGTTGAATACTTGGCATCATGGAATGAGCGATGAAGAATGGCAAGAAGTTGAGCGTAAGTCTCTCACACCCAGAGGAAGCGGCAAAACTTAGACCACCTGGCGATTGGAGATCGAATGTGGTAATTTCATTGAGATTCGTTTAACTCAGCTCTTGGTTCCCACATAGGATTCCCTAACTAGTGACAAACGCTGGTCTTCTGAAGCAAAGACAAAGAAGCTGGGTTATTCAGAACCCTTCTATAAGTCCTATCTAAGGGGTTAGGGCTACCGTGGATAGAATCAGGAGCGGTTTTAAGATGTTGTTTAATATTTATTGTGCTGACGAGGACTGTGACAGCAGAAATAGACCGATACCTTTAGCAATACCTGCGGATAGACTTCTTCTTATTGGAAGTACTTACCACTGTCCATATTGTAGAGGAACGAAATTTATCCTGGTTAAAAGGACAGGGTAACAATGGCACGTAAGACAAAAGAGAACCGATTAGTCGTTGCAGATGCAGGATGGGCTGAATCAATACCCGAATGGATACTTGAAGAGATAAAATTTGAACGATTAGCTTATGGACTTTTGGGATTGGCTGTCCAAAATGCTCCAAAAGTTGGTGATGCTGAGGTTTGGGCGTATCTTTATACGGCATCGCTTCACTCAATGATGTCCGAGGTATATTGTGAGGTGTATTTTTATCTCTCAGCAAAATTAATGAATAGACGAGGCTGTAAATTACATGGATTCTTAGAAGAGAAACTCCAAAAGGGTCTTAATCAGTATGAAGAGCGCACACTCGAAGAACTACGATGTATGATTTACAATTCGCGTGGTGGTGAGATCTCTCATCCCATACTCAATGCTATGCGAGAGCTGAAGAATGAAATTATGGGAGGTTATCCCGAAAAGCCGAAAGCAACAGCTCCTAAAGAGAGTGAACGTAGAGTAGGTAAAAAAGAGAAAGAAGAGATTATAGTCTTGGATTTATAGGTGGTGCATAGGAATTATGAAAGGTAAAAGTGATATTGGAGAGAAGATCTGTGAATGTGGAAGACGAAAGAGAACCTTTATGCATAATTGCCCGAAGTCAACTAATTACCCGGAGATTTTTGGATGTCCTGTTTGCGATGATAAATGTGATGCGTGTATTTGAGAAATGAAAAAAGGAAGACTCTATACTGATGGGGAGTGGGAGTTGTATCAGCAGAAGATTAAACATCCATTCCATGATACCGAAGAGACTTTTGAGGTCTACGAGTGTCCCAATCCCGATTGTGGGGGGCACTTCTTAGTAGAGAGTGAAGCAATTGAATCCGTAGAAAGGATATGGTGTCCATACTGCAAATTTGAGTTCACCGAAGCAAAAGGAGGCGAAATTGCCCGGCAAGCTGAGACATGGTTTTCCAAAGTTACCAAAGCTCTGAAAATATTGCGATATAGCAGAAGAGAGAAGAATGGAAATGAATGAGAAGCTGGTTGATGCGCTTATAAAAAAGCTCGAAATACGAAAGCAGCAGTTGGAAAGTCAAGCGCAGGAAAAACGGGGAGGATATAGGATACACGAAGGACACCACATGCGCGATACTTTAACAGTCCTCGCAGTACTCAAAGATGAACCTAACGCTGAACAATTAGTAAAAAATATGCCAACAGAGGAGGATTTATAATGGAAAAGGAACGAGAAGAGGGTAGAACGAAATATTTATTCGAAGGTTCGATTGAAAAGATTAAAGCGGAGGATAGTGGTCTGGCCAATATGGTTGACTTTGAAGGTAGTAATCAGCGCCTATTTGTTGTACTGCATAGCTGGGATGAAGAGCGATTACACCCCGAAATGAAAGCTATGATCGGCAAAAAGGTGAGAATTACAGTCGAAGTTCTGTAAATCTCTCCGCAGAGAAATTATTAGAAAAATGCTACGGGAGGACGAATAAATAATGATAGAGATGCGACATGCAGTAGATATAACACCAGACGGGTTGTATCACGTGACAAATATGGTGATGGGGATGCGAGGTCAGCACCATGTTCACACAAAAGAGGGTTATGAACGCTGGAAGTCACATAACAAAATACCCGACGAAAAGATAGTTATTGATGAAGGGAACTGTAACTGTGGCATGAAACCTGGAGATGTTGAGGAATACGATGGTCACAAGTGGCATAGTGAGAGATTTGAAAAAAAAATTACAAGAAGAGGTGATATAAAATGGAAAAAGAGAAACGGGAATTAAAGCTATACGTTTTTGAAGACTACTGCCCTGATTATACCGGTGGACTTGCTTTTGCTATAGCTACGGGAGAAAAGGACGCAAAACGGTTGATAGAGAATAAGCGAGGATTACGAGTCTACGATTGGGGATCAATGAGTGTTTATCCACTGACTAAAAAAGTCGCTTTTCAAGTATCTGGTGGTTCATAGCTATAAGATAGACTTGAAAAATAATCAAAAAGAGGCGAGAAGAAGATGGGATATACGCACTACTGGCATAGGAAAGCGGATTTGAGTGTGGGATGGGATGATTTTTTAAGTGACTTCAAAAAGGTATTCAAAAATCTCCCGAAGGATCTGAAGATTGCAGGAGAATTCGGAGAGGGTGAGCCGGTATTCAATAATAATAGAGTATCGTTTAATGGAGAGGGTGAGCTATCTCACGAGTCTTTCTCTCTCCCAAGAATATATACGATAGATGAAAAGAGATATTCTAATCCTGATCCTGATGGATTTCACTTTTCATTCTGCAAGACCGCAATGATGCCTTATGACTTGTTAGTAATGGCGACTTTAATTCTTGCAAAGATACACTTTTGTGAAAATATAAAAGTATCGAGTGATGGAACTTGGCGAGACTGGCGAGACGCTAGAACGTTAATTGCGAATACACTTGGTTACAAAGATATAAAGAACTTCTTGAAGAGATAAAAACGTTTCTTTTGATAAATGAACACGATAGCAGATGATTTTAAACAATTGGACAAAATAGATTTAGTATTTGAGGATTTAAGTGACGATCTTGTATTTCATAGTTCAGAAGGGAAGATAATAACTTGGAAGGAGCTGAGGGCTTTGATAGCCGAGAATTTAATAAAAGCTTTGCCCGTTTTTGTGAAGGCTGGAATTAAACGGGTAGAGGTAGGTACTATTCAATGGTTTTACGACCGCAAAAAGACAAGAGGGTACTTCATTTCCTTGAATACTATGTTCATGGCGCGGTTGTTGAAGAGGTAACTATGTTGGAAAACTCAATAGCAGAAGATTTTAAACAACTGTACGGTGAAAAGGCATTAATAGAATTACTGAAGCGGTCAGGGAAACATTCAAAAAGAGTAGGATCACTTGCCGTAGGAGCACCCATTACTTTAACTGATGACCATGTTTTAGTGTTTGCACTACTTGAGATACTCGATTATAAATGTTGTGAAGAAATGTGCTATACAACGCTTACTGCAGAGGAGATAAAAGCATTTTTGGTAAAGCATAAAGCGAGAGTTCTTGAGATGCTGACTAAACAAGAGATAGAACCACCCTCATATTTAGGTTTATTATTTGGAGTGTATGATTTTTTATCGGGATAGAAAAAGAGAGAAGGAGAGTAGAGTCTCTTTGGAGGTAGAACTAAATGAAAATTGATTGGGGGAAAGTTAAATGTTTTTTCGGGTTCCACGATGGGAAGTTAATCAGTCGTGCAAAGTGCAAAGCGTTGCTGGGAAGTATTATAGGTGATTCATCCTACAAAGTCGATGCTGTTGCAGAAATTCGAAAATGCTCTCGTTGTTCTAAGTTTTTGGGCGTAGTTACAGATGGGATACATGAGACAACGATAGATCCTGATATTCTTGTTTCCCTTTCTAATGGTATTCTGCACTTATAGTTAGTACCCTAAACTTGTATCACCGGAGGTAAGTGAGTAAAATGAAAAATAAGATAGCGGTATATCTATACTTGTGGGATGAGGTGCACTCGAATTCGGACTTACAACAGAGAACGAAAGAAACAATAATGTCTTCGTTGAATGAGGAAGGACAAAAAGCATTAGAACCGATTTTGGATACCATACTTAAAGGACGATTACTAACAATAGCAAATTTTTCAATGACACTCGACGAATATATTAAAAATGTAAAGAGTATAGCATTTCAGATATATGGTGGAAAGGACATTGACGATGCTATAAAATGGGTCAGAAATGATATAAAAAATGGATTATATCGTTGCACTCCTACTAAGCAGTTAGTATATATCAAGAATAAAGAATATTCACCGGGTGAACCCGCTACTCTTGAATTAATCGAGCAATTAAAGGCTGTAATGAGCAGCAATACAGTAATTGTTCATCCGCTACTGGTCGAACTTGCAGAAGAAAAGTTGTAGTGTTGAAGAGATAGAAAAACTATTAGGGATAAGTGTTTGAACACCATCCCACAATAGATTAACATGACACGACTAGTTCTAAGTGATACCGTGCGAGATATGATTATCAAACTGGCTGAGGATAATCCGGGAGCGATTAGAGTATGCTCAGAGATTTTTGAAGCAGGAGAGAAGATTGATAGAGACAGTTTTCATGGTGGATTTAGCACACTACTTAATCTCGATAGTCTTGAGATTTATGGAGCTAACATCTGGCTGTTGTACAAAGATGTCTGTAATGAAGATATAACGCTAACAATAGCGGTACTTCGAGCATGGCAATTAGGTTTGGTAAGTAAAGATAAATTAAAACATGCCGTAGAGCACTATGGAGAGGGCATTGACGTTCAAGGACTATATGAAAAGGTAAAAGAGAGACTATCTAAGTTCAAACCAAAGCCAAAAGTAATTTTTATTAAGGAGGACGAAGAGTAAAAATGGAATGGAACAAAGCGGTAGATAAATTAATAGAGATCTGTAAAGAAGCTACTATCCAACTACGAAAAGGGGATATTGTTGAGAAACGAACAAGTGGCAACATAGAAGTAACAGAGATATATATGATGCCCCACGTCTCAAAAGCGAGTAACTCACTTGAAAAAATTGATATGGAGTTTATCACAATTGGGGTGAATAGAGAGATTGCAGAGAAGAACCGACAGGCATTTATTGAGATATGTGAATCATATCCGAGACCTGATAGGTTAGCCGCAGGTCCCTCGTATATAGAAGTTGGAGCAGAAGTTGGAGATCAGGGTCTAGCATTTCAGATGTTTGCGATAGGTGAGGTTTTGGGTCTGTGGAAGGTTATCACACCAGCCCGACTCGGTATAATCGGTGCAGAATCTCGCCAACTGGCGGGGTCAGGTTTCATAATGATCTCAGGGTACAAAAAATAATGCCTCTTACTCATTTCGCTGAAAACGAGATGGATTTGGAGCAGATTATTGCCTCATGTAAATTCTTTCTGTGCCTTTGGGATAGATACAGCTATTACGACGAACGCCAACATCAGCAGATAGATATTGCATTGCGCCTTAAGAAACCATTTATCCTCGCTCTCGAAAAAGGATCAACCTTTCCCATATTCATAAGAGAAGAAGCGAATGTTATCTATGAGTTCGAGTGGGAGGGTGATAAACTCGAGGAAATGTATGACAAACTTGTAGCTTTCCTTCCTTCATTGAAGCCGGAGGTTGAAGAAAATGGAAAGCAGTAAGTTAGCTTCTATTTTGAAAACTCATACAAAAATCGCTGAGACGATGATAAGAAAACAGGGAGACATAGCTCCTATGGTAGTAGGTTACCGAAGAAAAATGTTAGTCCCCATTGTTGTGAAAGGCGATAGAGAGACACTTAAAGCGACAATTGAGTTGGTCAAAGAAGATGCGGACTGGATAGTTGTTATGAACACTGGATGGATGAGAAAGGTGAAAAAAGAGGAGATAGAAGAGATTTTAAAACATTACAAATGGGGACGAATAGCCAATGATCCACAGAGAGAGGAAATTTTAATCGTCCAGGTATCCCTCAGGGATGGAACAAAGGATGCGATAGTGGAGAGAATTATTAGAGGAGAGAATGATATTCGATTTGAGCGGATAAGGGACATTGGCAGTGAGGCAAAGATAGATGGTTATTTAGCATTGTGAAAAATGATGGAGGAAAAAGATGTTTGAAAATATAGACTTCGAAGGAATGGATATAGAGCAGCTCATTACTCTATGCTTAAACTGCAACACAAAAGACGAGGCAAGACAGGTATTAGAACAATACGAAAAATACTGTGATTCACCGGAAATTGCAAGAAGGAACTTGGGCTATATATTTGGTTATTGCGGAAAGGAAGATCGAGAGAAACTATACCGTCTGTTCCCAGTGAGCCATCCTATATTTGGTGAGGGGTTTGGCAGAGGTAAAGAATTGAAACCTGAGGAAATACTCAAAATGGGATACGACTAGGGAGTATCATGAAAATGGAATTTTGGACTGCAGATTTTAATGAGTATAAGAAAAAGGTTGAGAGTTCATTTGGCGATATAGATACGCTTGCGAATGAATACCCCGATATATACCTACATCAAGTATTATCTAGCGGGTTCACCGAGTTTGCAGGAGTTACAAATTTATTCGCCAGAGTAAAGGAAGAGGTAGCGGGGAGTGAAAAGGCGTTCCATCAAGTGGTAAATGGACCTGATTCAGAACAGAAAAAACGATATAACGAAGAGTATGGTAAAAAACTCAAAGAGGAATATTTGAAGTGGGCCCGAGTAAACGCCTTGGGAGAGGAACTACTTGAAGAAGGGTGGAAAGTGTATTTAGAAGATTAGATTGAGAGATCAAAAACAAAATGACAGAAGTTACCATAAAAGTATGGGATAGAACATGCCCTGATTGTGGAAGTACTAACCTTGATTACTTGGGGAACCACTGTGAGGGTAATAAATACGGATGTAAAGACTGCGAATGTGAATTTATTACTTATCTATACGAAGTTCTTGGAGAGGTAGAATATAGGGCTGAGGTTGTCTCTAAATGCCAAAACTGCAATGCTGATATAGTCTTAACAAGACATGGTGATAAAGCAACCGGAACTTGTGACTCGTGTGGTGCTGTAATAGAGGAGGAATAGATAAATGGCAGAAAATAATGACGAGAATAGGCAGAAACTAGCAGAGGTCGTTGTGGATACTTGGGATATGGACACCTTAGTTGAGTTCGCTGTTGATAAATTAGTTGAGGTATATAAAAACGACGATATAGCATTCCAAAAGGACTGGCTGGAAATTAAAGGTGAGCAATAAGCATGGGAATGGATGTATATATCGAACCGGAATTTAGCAACCGATATAATGAATTAAAACCGAGCTTCAATGAAGCGGTAGAGCGAAGGAACAATGCGAAAACTGAAGAGGAGCGTAAAGAAGCACAAAAGGAGGTAGACAAGTATTTCAACCAAATTCACGAGCAATTTTACTTTAGAACACAATATAACCCCTACGGGCTTCAACACTGGTTGGATGCTAATATATGTGAGGGATACGATGCATGGGGTCTCTCGATATTTGACCCTACACATGATCCTGATAAGAGAGTGATAACAGATGTAGAAAAAGTTAAAGCCATGTTACGTACAGTGAATAAGTGGATAGAGAGGACTAATACATTGAAGACCTCGGTTCTTTGGGTTCCATCATGGTGTATAGAAGATTACAAAAAAGAGGCAATAAAAACAAGAGTGAGATACTTCGGAAAACAGGAAAAGTTGGTACGATTAAGTGCAGATGATACAAAGGACTATAAAGATTGGTTGAATGATCTCAAGGTTTTTTTAGAGGAAGCCGTTGATTTAGTTGCTAAGGGCAGTAGAATTGTTATTTCAGCGTAAAGGAGATAAATAACGGAATGCGAGAGGAAATTAGACTAAACAAATGCAATGCAAGATGGATTCGAGACGAGAGTGATAGAGCTATAGTTGCTGGAGTATGCATAGAGACCATAGAAAAAGATGGACAATATTCACATAAAATAAGAGAGGTTGAAGTACCTTTTTCTGATTTGCCAAAGCTGATAGAGGCCCTAGCATCAGCCTATCATCTCTGGTTATCTAATGTTGGCAAAGATATTAACTTAGATGGCTCGCCTATAAGGAGATAAGGTATTTGGAGGTCGAAAGGGAGACGAGAAGGATAAATAAAATGGGTCGGCACGGGTTCGAATCCCGTTAATTGCTGATCAGCAAATCTTTAAATCTCCCCGACTAACTCCTTCGTTTCGAAGATACATAAGGTGGAGAGGCATCATGATTCCGAAGAGCCTAGAAGAGGCGAGAATAGAAGCGCAAACTATAGGTATGACGATCGAGGAAACATCTAACGGCTATTTGCTGAAATATGGCGATGAGAAAGTGGGTATTGTACCTGACTTTCCTAGTCTTCAAGCATTGTTTGTGACTGATGGAGAACTGAATGATATTACCAAGGAAGTAGCGAGACAGTTAGCAAAGGTGAGATAGGTAAGAGAAAATGATAGCACGAGTTTATTACTTCACAAAAGATTTTCTAAATGCCCTTTTAGGAGGGACTCCACAAACAAGGAAGGAATTCGAGAGATACTATCGCAAGCTGTGCGAGATTGAAGGGAACAGCTTAACCTTAGAGGATATTTTTTTCGCCTTGAACACTAATGAGCACCTACAAGAGTTGTTACAATTCAAAGCTGTTGTCATCGGACATACCTCAATGTGTGTTGGTGATATAGTCGAGATGGATGGCAAATACTTTATTTGTCGATCTATCGGTTGGGAAGAGATATTTTTTGAGAAATAAAATTAAGAATAAACAATCTTTCCTTTTAAAAGAAAGCTTTACCAAAGGAGGAGATAAGATGAATATTTTTATTATACTATCTCTTATGGGTCTTACTCTCACAGCACTTGGAATAGTAAGTTATCTCTATACGGGGTGCAAGTGTGCCATTGGAGTAATTTTTGTATCCGCTGCTCTAACAGCAAGTTGGATTATGGCTTATGTGTTAGAGAGAAGGAAACGTAGAGGATCAGCCTGATAGTGGGGAATTTTGGTAATATGTTATTTGAAGATCTGCCACAGCCACCCGAACCGCTAAGAAGTAACTGGCGAAAGATGATTCCAAATTGGGCTTGGGAGACTCTTAGGTGGGATGTACGAAGGATATTAACACGTGAGAGGCAAAGAAATTCACCTGATAAGCATATAGAGATAGCGATTCATAATGCACACACCCTCATTAGGGTAGAAGCTTTCTTTCCCGACTGTTTCTTACCTGATATTCTAAAAGAAGCGGAGGGAATGATTGAAGGACGATTATGCGATTCCTGCAAGACTGGAACATATTTTTTCAATAGTTACTGTGGAGCGTTTGTTTGTAATAAGTGTGGAAGTCATCACAATCTCGCCAAGTGCTTCTGCGGGTGGAATGTGAAGTCAAAAGAGGATATAATTGAGCTTGAGGGATAGGGGGCTGAAAAGGGTAAATGGAAAAAGTTCCCATAGAAATATGGGGTGCATGGATATATAAGATGTTCGGTGATAAGCCTAAAAAAGGTGAGAAATTACCAAAGGAAGGTTGGCAGTTACTACATGTGGTCCCCGGTAAATTCAGCGATATATCTGAACTATCACAGCATTACCAAAACTACGCAGATCTCGATGATTATTGCGTATTGATAATGCACGGTGATAATACGGGAATAGCGTATTTAAAGGAATAGGGGGTGAAATGAAATAGAATGGATAAACAAAAAGATTTGTTGAACCCAGTGTGTAGCGAGGCAGTATTTCGGTTCCATACAATAGAGCCTGAAAAGATACAGCAAATTCTGCAGGCGATAAAGGATGAGATAGTTGCACACTATCAAGGCGAGGACGAATGGCTTGACCCAAATACACCAATACCACTATTCGCTACTCCGATGGAATTCGATACGAAATGGAATGGCGAGAGGAGTTATTATGGATCAGTAAGAGACAAGTACAATCCTGAGATAGACAAAATATGGGGAGATAGGGATGCTGGAAGGATAACACAGGAAGAGGCTCTGGAGCGATATAGCGAGATCCATGGGAAGATGTCTAAGGAGATATATCCAAACTCGTTACTTAAGGCATGTGCGGGTTTAGGGGACAATGAGGCAGTGGTAACAATAGAGCAGGACAAGGGTGCATTCAGGTTTAATATCGGTAACAATGATATCGAAGATAACCGAACAGGGTGGATAGAGAAGATTAAGGCAATGGGCATATCGACTGAAGAGGCAGAGACATGCGACGATTTGCGGCAATATGCACGTGATTGCACCTGTGGTATTCGGTTCTTCGATAAATAATGAGGGACGAGGGAATGGATGAAATTGATAATCTTGAGAGAATCTTATCAAAGAAGATCAAGAAGGATGGCGAGTGGGATGAGCTTGAAATAGGGGACGTGAAAGTTCGGAAAATAGAACGGAAAGATAGTGATAAGCAGAGGGAGATAAAATGAATAAAATTGTATTAAACCCGAATTGTAGCGAATTGGTGATGCGCTTTAAAGGCATACAGTTTTCAGGGATGACGAAGGATGAGTTACTTCGAGAACTGGATAAGATAGGGATAATAGAAGTCGAGCGACTGGAAAACTTCTTCTGGTCTGGTAATGCTATTGATAATATCCTCGTTGATAAAGAAGACCCCAACTCCCCTGACTTCGAGTATCATTCGTATATCAGGGTAGAGGAACATTTTAGAGGATACCGAGGAGAGGAAGATACTCTGGCGATACTTGCTATCCAGCACAGTCAGCATCAAGTATTTCCGACTGTTAATAAAATAGCTAGCCATTTCAGGGTTGAGGTTCTTGGGTTTGATGGCGGTAATGAGGATGGGTTCTTGGAATGGTTAAAAACGGGTAAGCCTGAGATACCAGACTATAATGGGAAGCATAAAGAGAGGAGAGATGAATTATTGAGAAAGCTCACAACTGAGGTTCCTTCAGGAGAGAAAAGTAAAACGGGAGGTGAATAGAAGGAATGGTGGGGAAAATGAATGATAAGACTTTGGAGGAAGCGCATGTAATCTTGCATCCGATTCGCTTCAGGATAGCGGAACTACTTATTGAGAAGCCTATGCACATCAATGAAATAGCCAAAACGCTGGGAGAAGAAAGACGACTGGTTACTTACCATCTACAGACTTTGGAAGATTTCGGATTTGTAGGTAGCAAGTATGAGATATCAGAAGCACCAAAGTCAAGGGGGAAGGCAATCAGGAAATACTGGGCGACTGATAAAGTCAGTAAAACGCTTGAGCACATTAAAGGAAAACTTTAAGGAGACGATATAAAATGCACATGGTAATAAGGGCACTTGTATATGCAAGAGATGAGGTGGAGGCACTTGAACGGGGAAGAAGTGTATTTAACGATCTTGTAGAGCAGGGGGTCTTTGATTACTTCGTTACCTTTGATGAGGATGGTAAAGGAGTAAGTGGAAGGGATAGGTGGGGTAATCTTCCAGTGGCTGTACGAGCAGATTCGAAGGCAGGGATGGAATTAATCAGAGAGGGACTTGAAGCAACCTGGGGAGATTTTCTTGAGAATATTCGGTATATCAAAAACTACATAGAGAGCGTAGCAATTGAGGATATATTCGAAGGTAAGAAAATGGGCGATTTCGAGCACTTTGGTACAGGTTTTCGGTATGCCTGCTATTGCATAGGTCAGTACGCGGGGCCTCATATATGGCTTTATGACCAGGATGGTGAGGGGATAAGAGATACTCACCACCTAATGAATGTGTTAGAGAAATGGAAAAGCATATACGAAGACCTCACAGATAATGATGCTAAGAGATTATCTCAGTGGGATTGGGAGAAAGGCACGAAAAAAGAAAACCCCTATCGTGACTTGGATATCTGGGTAGTTCCGGCTGATGTTCATTATTGATTTAAAATGAATCGCTATTTAAACGAATTCTTCTCATTACGTTGTGCCGGTGATATTCTTAATGTAACTGGTAGTATTCATAATGGACCGAAAGAGATAACTGAAGCGATGAGTGTTCGCAGGATACTCAAAGACTTCTCATTACAAGAGAAGATGACATATCATGTTCTTGATTTATGTGCAGGGAACGGGTTGCTGGGTCTACTAACTGCCTTTACCTTACCGGTTCTATCGGTTACCTCTATTGATATAAGACCTCGTAAGTTAAATACATCGGGAGTGAGAAACTATTCCTATCAAATCAAAGATCTCATGCGTGATGAGATAGAAATAAAGCCCCCTACGATCATCTGTGCTATACATGCATGTAGAGAGCTAGCAGAAAGGAGTATTGAGTTATACTTAACCAATGGTAGTGCGAAGAAACTCGTTCTCATGCCTTGTTGTTCGCTTAAACATTATCAAAGACCAACATCTCAGCCCTGGATACTTGAAAGAGTGCCAAAATCAGTACAGTGGGTATGGTACTTGGCTGAGAAGGCAGGTGGTGTATTTCACGAGGATAAATCAGTCTTATCACCGATGAATAAGATTATTATTGCGGAAAAGGATTAAGGAGATTGAATGAGTGGCAGATAAGTGTCCCAAGTGTGGGATGGGACTGAAATCTCATCTGGGCGATAAGTACTGCATAAACAAGAATTGCAAAGGATGGTACTGCTTCGTATGTAATAAGTGGCATCACTACGGAACATTTTGTAGTCATGCCCAGATCCATGGAAGCGATGTAAGTTGCCAAGAAGATTACGATAGGTGGATCATGGAACATGTCGATGATTTGAGGCTGATGCTCAAGGAAGCTGAGGCAGAGTGAATGAATTGAGAGGAAATGAAAAAAGGTATGTCGAACGAGGGAGGAATACGAATTAAGTATGAGGGGGAAACAGCTAAGTTCATTCCGATAGAGTTTTGGCATATCCCCTATAAGTATCTCTCCATTTATCCAAGCGGAGTACACAGCATAAGGGATCTGGAAACAATAATCACCGATTTAAAATCAAATAGACCTCAGATATTAGAAGATCTTGGTACTTATGTCTTAATCACAATCAAGGAAGGTAATTCATCGAGAGACTTAGACATCCCTTCAGGACTATTTTTAGACGAGTTAATCCGAACTCTCCAGACTATCGCCGAGCTGTTTAGGAATAAAAGAGATGTTGAAATTGAGATTATTGCTTAATAGGGGCAAGAGAAATGGTAAGTAGAGAGAGTCTGTCCATATTTGGTAGCGGCCGACAGAGCAAAGCAACTAATGACAAGGGAGAGATGAAAAAACTTGCAGAGGTGAGATTAGACACCTCTTTCATGCCAATCAAAGAAATAGGTGATGCGAAGTATGTGATATGTAGTGATGGCATAGTTGAGATCTCACCAGCAGGCATAACGCACTATCTAAATGTAGAACAAATAGAGAAGCTTGCAGAGAAGATAAAAGAGTTGCGAGAGGCTAAGTTCTTTGAGGAGGACAAGTGAGAAAACAGTTACATTTATAGATATCCTCACCGTTTTGTTATAATATGTCACAAATGGAACGGTGGTTAGGATATTTGGCAGGAGTTATTGACAGTGAGGGAACAATACATGTAAACTACAACAGATACAAAGACAGGATTTTTTATTTTAAGGTATTCACCGCCATCGGAAATGAGTCTCCGCTATTGATTGAAAGATGTATTCTAATAATCAGAGAAGCAGGGGTAGAAGTTCCAAAAGGCACTCCCTATGTTTTAAAAACCAAATCTGGGAATAAATTTTACAAAGTTACAATTTCTAACCAAGAAGAAAACTATAAGCTTTGTAAAGTGATTAAGGGCTATTTAGTATCTAAAAAAGAACTATGTGAGTTAGCGCTCGAATTCCTTTCAAGTAGGAAAGAAAAGAGGAGAGCGAGAGATGGTTCTGGTAGATTTACTTTTTCACCGTATTCTGATGAAGAGCTTTCAATTCTAAGGGAGATATATACTTTGAACAGAAGAGGAAAGAGAAAGAGGCTTGGAGAAGGTTACTTAATAGAGCTGCAAAAGAAAAATGAGCAAAGAAAAAGGGTAATATGAAAAAGAAAAGAGTTGTTGCATTACATTTCACGGATTTATGCAATATGCTTCCTCCGTGCCCATTTTGTTACCGAAGGAGCAGGGGAGAAGATAAACGGTCTCTATCGCAGTCATTTCTCATTGATATGGTGCCATTTTTAGCCGAAATTACTGAGCAAGTAGCTTGCGGTGGTGGTGAACCATATATGGAACCTGAATTCATTGAAGATTTCAGTAAAGTCTGTGATGATTATGATCTTACTGTTAATGTTACGACAAATGGATCACTACCCGATAGAATCATCAAATACTCAAAATATGTCACAATGGTCTCAGTATCTTACGATAGCGCAAAATGGAGGACCATACAAGATTTTATGCTCACATTACACAAATTGCGAGAGCATGGTCTGAGATTAGGTGTAAATCTCTTAGTAGAGAAGGATACTTTTAGCCCACCCTTAAAGTTTGTGTCGCTTGTGGATTTATTCTTGCAGGAGGCAGAGCGAGTTTTTGCATTATTCCCAAAACTAACCTATTTCGTCCCCATCCTGGATTATAGAATGTACTACCTCTACCTCACGTTGAAGCACAAACATTTCTATATCGACGATGCAACCTATTCAATACTCTGTAATGAGAGCTACAATGAGTGGAAGTCTCCCTGTCATTTTGGTAAAGACATCGTGAGTATAAACCCGCGAGGATATGTTACTGGATGCTCCTTTGATGGAGAGGATAAAGCTGTTCTCAAGCTTGATAAACCAAGTGATCTACTTAAGATCAGGGACCTCGAGTTCGAGGAGAGATTTTCGTGCCCCCACATTCTTGTTACATGAAAAAATGAGGTGGTAGATATGAAATGCTTTATTTGTAGTAGGAGAATTTGGATCTTCCAGAGAAGAACAAGAGCAACTAATCCAGCTCTGCGAAAAATACTTGCAATCGCTGGTTTCTTAAAAGAGGAAGATGCAGGTTGGATGCACAGTAATTGCCTGATGGAAGTGATATATCAAGATCTGGATGACGTGAAAACCTCTTTGAAAGCAATAGAGAGTTTCTTGGGGTTCAAAACGCAAGAGGAGAGGAAAATAGTGATAGAAGTTAGAAAAGGAGTGGTTGAAGAAGTTAAAAATCTCCCAGAAGGATGGTCTTTTGGAGTGGATTACTATGACACTTTTTAATTAATGTAAAAAGGGTTAGAAAAGAGGTGATGGAAAAATGGTCTTAGAACCAAGAAGAGGATGTGGATATAGACAACTGAACAAGCTCTATTTAGTCGGATCGGGTATTACAATCGAGTGTCATCGGCTGCCCCTGAATATTCCCGAGATATGTCCTGTTTGCGGATCGGGAGTGAAATTCTCTCGTGGCTGGACATGGATAAACCCTAAAGAATTGTTCGGTGAATGCAAGGAAAAGGATGTAGACGAATCTCTGCAAGCACTTTCTACTACGCTTTTCCCATGCCACAAAGTGGAATGCAAGATATGCTTCCCGCCAGTGAAAGTCGGACTTATGTTTGTGGGGCAAGAGTATACTCCACAATCGTTCACAATTGAGGCAGCACAGCTTGGTGTTTCTAAGGCGATAGGCGCAATTCCAAAGGGTCTTGAACTGGGTAAGACATGGGTTTTTCTCGCACATAAGAAAGCGGGTAAGAGAGTTATAACAGAGGAATCTCTTAGTAAAAATGTAGTTGAAAGTCCAGCGGTATTCTATGCATTTGTTCCCGTGAGAGTTGAAATGCTTCTTAAGAAGAGTGATGCAACTGAGGATAAGTTGGAAATCCTGAAGAAGAGGAATATCACACCGATAATCGTGGATGACGACTATGAGGAGAAAGTGGCAGAAGCCGAAGAGATATATAAGTCCCAAGAGCAAGAGAAAAAGGTGAAGGACGAGATTGAGGTGTTAGAGATATAACATCCTATCGAGGGACTTTTGTAATGACAGAAATTGACAAGTCAAAACTTCTACGATTCCCTGGACTTGATAGTAGTACAACCGAAGCTTACTATGACGATACTTATATCTACCTTTTCAGCAAAGATGATGGGCACCTCGCTTGGAAATTTAATCGTCGCACAAACAAAACCGAATTTGAGTGTGAATGTATTAAAAAAGGAAAAATGATATTTAGTTTACTTTGGAGGTAAAATAATGGATCTAACGAAACGGCAGCAGGAAATATTTGAAAAAGTGAAAGCCGATTGGGGAAAGAGGGTCGGTGCAGGGAACGTGAATGAGGATACACTAAAAAGAATAATTGTAGACGCCGATACTGACGGTGATGGCTTTAAACGAGTGCAGAAAGTAGGATCTAAAAAAACTTACCTTGTCCCGATTGAGGACATATTACTAATTGGTGTACGGGTTACTGACTTGGAGAAATATCCAACGGAGGAGCAGCAATGAAGGTTAATATCTCCATTCAGAGCGAACAGCTCTCTAAAGAAGATCTGCAACTTTTACTCCAATACATTCGAGATTGCGAGCAAAAGAACTTCCCCGATAAGGAAATACATATCACTATTGATGCTCCCGATATGAGTGCCGAAGAAATTAAAGAAATCTTAACCGAAATAAAACCTCCCCTAAAATATGGTCCATTTACCATTACACTATAAAATAATCTTCCTGGTCAAGGAGAATGAAAACATGCCAATATGGGAATTAAGTCCGGCAAATAATGAGAAGATAGTGATTTCGCTAGATGCCGATACGCGAGAAGCGGCAACCACTAAGGCTGAGGAAATGTATCCGCAGTATAAAAGGTGGATATGCAAGAAAGGTGGATCTTCTGATATGGAAAAGAGGGAGACAAAGGTTGAGACCCCTAAAAAGGAGATAAAAGAAGGGGGGAGGATAAAACCAAAAGCTGTTAAGAAGAAGGAGACGGAAATAATAGTACTGGACATGTAGGAATGTTGCGATAAAGTAACACAGTACAGTCGGTTCCGTGGCAACTATGATAAGAGTTGACCGTCATGTGAAATTAAAGAGGCCACGGATCAACACCCGGTTGTTCCGTGGCAACTATGATAAGAGTTGACCCTGTCTCTTTGATTAGCCGCTCGTATTCCTTTTCATCGTTCCGTGGCAACTATGATAAGAGTTGACCCTCTAACTGACTGCTTTTTATACATCGTTTATCAATCAGTTCCGTGGCAACTATGATAAGAGTTGACCAATAATATCCTTGAGAAGTTTTGTCCACCTCTCCTTCGTTCAGTAGCAACCATGATAAGAGTTGACAAGCTGCACCTGCACCAAAGCATCCTTTTGTTCAGTATCAACGATGATATGAGTTGACTCTTTATATCCTAAATGGTTCGTATATACTTCCCTTGTCATGGACATCTATAATATGAGTTAGACTCTGAGTAGCTCTTCTGATTTGCCATTTTTCTATATTCAGCTATTTAAATTCAAATGATAGCTTTTTAGAGGGGTGATGAAGATGAAGACAAAAAGCTGGATACAGGATTTCATACCCGACCTGCTTGATCGGAAAATATCACTCGAAGAGGTCAGGAGAATAAGGGAGAGAGAAGTGGGGCATCCGATCAAGTTGAAAACCATAGCTAGAGCCATAAACACGATGGGCTACTCAGTAGCGGGTATGGTCAGGGACATATGTGTATCCGAGATGCCAAAAACTGAACCTATGTTTTCGGGGAATTCAGTCTGCCGTGATTGCAGATTCTGGAAAGCGGGGATATGCATAACACCGAAACAGACAACGGCTGGATGGCTTGATAGGTTTGATGAGGGTTTCTGTCCCTTGAAGGAGACGGTTTAGGTGAACATGAAGAAAAAGGTACAAGTTTGTATGTTCTGTGGTGTTGAGATGAAGCTGGAAATAGCTTCACCAAACGAAATGTATGGTGCAGATGATCCTTTTGGTTATCGAAGAGGACCGACAGGAGATACATACTGCCCAAAATGCAGAGGAGGGAATTGCGGTGTATCAATACCCCTTACCCAAAAGGACATAGAGAATTTGCGTGATTGGTTCAAGCACAACCCGCAAGACTTAGAGAAATGTATTCCTCTCATACAAGAGACATTTAAGAATGGATAGAGGAAATGTTAAAGACAATAGTGATTTATCTAATCTTAATGGGATTTGCATATCTTCTTTACAGAATCACCAAATGGTATAGGAGATAAGACATGGGAATAAGTAAGGTTCTATGCAAGATCCTTGGTCACAATTATCATTTTCAAAGACGAGTTACAATCTTAGGGGATAAGGGTTATTTCACGGGATTTGAATATAAATGTATAAGATGTTACGATACATGCTACTTACCGTGGTGGGCTCTACCACCGAGAAGATGCTTTTGTTTAAAGGAGCGTTTAAAAAATTATCGAATGAGGAGATGTCTAAGAGAAGAAGTGATTGAGAGAGATGATAAAAATTGTAGACTATGAGAGAGAAACAGGCAATATAAAGCTTGAGTTCGAGAGCGAGACAGTCGTAAAGACCACCATCAATAATCTGATGGACATATGCGTAAGGTTGCATAGTTTACACGGTACTAAAGAATGACTGAATACATAGACATCCGGGGTTTGTCGGATGAGGAGAAGTTTAAGTGGTACGAGAGGATAGGGAAGGATGCTAAAGGTGTTGAGTTGAGAGAGCATGAAAGCGGCTTCCCAATAATAACGATTGACTACCAAGATATTCACTTGCTGACCGACGTATTGAGTGTTGAGGAATGGTGGAAGAGGCAGAGAGTAATAGCTCTATGAGAAGATAAAAATGAAGATATGCTTTTTCGGAGCCACAAAGGAGGTTACGGGATCTTGCTTCTTGATAAAAACGTACAAATCCAGTTTTCTCCTTGATTGCGGTCAGCGACAAGGACCTGATGAGGAAAAATTACCTCGATTTCAATTCAATCCGAAAGAAATAGACTTTGTTATCCTCTCACATGCCCACATTGACCACTCAGGTCTTTTACCAAAGATGATTGCCGAGGGGTTCGATGGTGAGATATACTCAACTGTAGCTACCAGAGATGTTGCTGAGCTGCTTCTGAAGGATAGTGCGAAGATTCAAAAGGAGGATGTGGAAAAAGGAAAAATTCTGCCTCTGTTCACCGAGAAAGATGTTACTGAAACGATGGAGAAATTCACTGTTTCAGAATGGGATACTCCTATTGAGACCTCTCACGATGTTACAGTAACATTCCTTGATGCAGGGCATATATTGGGTGCAAGTATCTCGATTATTGACATCGCGGGAGTTGGAAGGGTAGTTTACACTGGTGACATCGGACATGGACGTTCGCCCCTGATGAATGCACCTGTAAAGTTAAGCAATGCCGATTATCTGATAATCGAATCTACTTACGGTGCAAAGCAGCATCCGTTCTTTTATCCTAAAGAAGAATTGAGACAAATAGTACAGGATACCTATAACAGCAAGGGTAAAGTTCTAATTCCTGTATTTGCTGTGGGCAGGGCACAGGAAATACTTTATCTCTTGAAATTACTGTATGATGAAAATAAGCTCCCAAATATACCTGTTTACTTCGATACGCCGTTAGGTCGAGAAGCAACATCTCTTTACAGGCATCACCAGAATTATCTTCGAACCGATTTTAGAAGTTCGTTCTTAAAGGGAGGGAATCCCTTTAACTTTGGGACACTCGATTTTGTCAAAGGACACCAGAGGTCTTTGGATATATCCTTATCCGAAGAACCCTGCATAGTAATGGCAGCCAGTGGTATGCTCACCGGTGGTCGCATACACAACCACTTAAAAAGTACATTGGAAGACACCAATTCAAGCTTGGTATTCGTGGGCTATCAAGCGGAAGGCACGCCTGGACGAGAGATAATTGATGGTAAGAGAAAGGTAGAAATTGAGGGAAAAGAGTATCAGGTAAAACTTTCTGTTAAATATATTCAGGGTCTGAGTGCTCACGCGGATACAGACGGTCTATTTGCCTTTGCAAATTCCGCAGAAATACTTCCAAAGAAGATATTTGTGGTGCATGGTGAACCAGAAAATGCAGAAGCACTACAAGAGAGGATAATAAAAAATCTACGAATTGATACTTGTGTACCTGAAAAGGGCTATATAGAGAACTTTATGGAGCGGGAGATTATCAAAGTGATAGTAAAAGACGTGCATCTCGATTTTACACCACAATTCACGAGATTCGATGAGCAGGAAGTCTTTCCCATCGTTGGAGCACTACTGAGAAAAGAGGATGGCATTCACCTAATCTCGAAGGAGCAATATACGCGGATACTCGATGAAGCGGAGGATAAACTCGGACATTTGTTGGAGAGGGTAACAGAAAAGAGGGATATTACGGAGGTGGAAGTAGAGGGGACTCCCGAGGAGGAGATGTCAGAGGCAGTATTCAAGGAGACAATGATAAAAGATGCTCTAAATGGGATTTTGTCCAGGAGTAGGGCTCGAGAGCTTAAACAAATGATTGAAGAGGAGGGGCGAAACGCAACGATAGCACATATTAATAAACTTGCAAGGAAGGATAGATTATATCCACAGGATAGGGAGAAACAGGAAGAGCTGAGGAAGGTACTCGTTGCAGGTATTAATTCCTTCCCCCAATTGGCTCTTACACTACTTAATGAGGTAATAGAGAAGTGACGAGGGGAGTGATGTGAAAAAGTAATACTACATAGTCGGTATCGTACCAACAATGATAAGAGTTGACTTTGAGTTCTTTTGCTTTGGCTCCTGCCTTCACTATCCCGTATCGTACCAACAATGATAAGAGTTGACTACGGCATGGCGTCAGAAGGGCCAAAATTTTCCTGTCCTGTACCAACTATGATAAGAGTTGACGTTTTTTATTGGTCCAACCTTCTCGGCATTGCATTGTTGCGTAGCAACTATGATAGGAGTTCCCCAATAATGGCTGTATTTCAGGCAGGTTTGCTATATCCCGTTCCATAATAACGATGATATGAGTTGACTTTTCCTACAACAGCAAGTTTCAGACGATACTTAGTTCGGTAACAACTATGATAAGAGTTGACTGAAAATTAGTTATCTCATCTAAATGAGAAACCATCAATAACAACAATGATAGGAGTTGACACAGTTCCGGCGATTGGGAATAAAACATCTTCATACGTTCTTTAACAACGATGATATGAGTTGATACATCATTCCAGATAGGGGCTGTACTAATTTTAATCCGTGCTCCCTTACAGCGATGATAGGAGTTGACTTTTGGTATTGGAATGTCTCTCTATAAAGTTTGCGGATAGTAATAACGATGATATGAGTTAATAGATGGACTAGCTTCTTTACTTTTGGCACGGAGGACTTTTTGGGGTTATTGAGATGATAATAACAACGATGATATGAGTTGGATAGGAAGGATTGAAATAGATAAAGGAAATGGAGTTTGGTAAAAATGGAAAAAGAATTTGGAAAATACAGATTGGAGATGAGAGCTGTCTCCACTGTTATAAGTGGAGAAATAAAAGAAGAAAGAAGACGAAAAGAGAAGTCAGGTGTCCACCTACCATGCAGGTTGACAGCAGACGGCAAGGTTGCAGTACCCATTTATGGGGCACTGAGAGGCTATGCGGAAATAGCACTCCGAGCTACAGGAGAAGAGGTCTGTGATACCGGAGCAAAAGGATCGAAGGGTTGTGGTAGATGCTCCCTCTGTGATCTATATGGATCATTAGGGATGAGAGGCCGAGCGATTATAGATGATCTTCGCTCGGAGGAAAACTTCGATAAGGTAGTAAATAAAGTGATGCATGTGAAATTGGATAGGGAAAAGGGAGTTGTAAGTGATTCTCTGGAAGCAGAAGAGATACAGGAAGGGACTATATTTACAGGGACTATCATCGTTCTTAATCCTCGTGAACGAGATTTGGAGCTAATAAATATAGGGATCCAAGGAATAAACACATTTGGTCTTGGCGGATGGTTGACAAGGGGGAGAGGTCGAGTTGAGTTGAAAATAGTGAGTGCTGAGAGGATATCTTGGGCCTCTCTAGTAGAGGAAGCGAGGAAGCGGGTGAAAGAACTGGTAAAAACCAAGAAATAGGGGTAGTTACGGGGTGCATCCAATGAGCACTGATAATATAGCAGTGGAGGTTACAGGGGATTTAGTGAACCTTAATGAGACGATTCTATCAACCGGAGAACTTGATAGCAGAACGCATATGATGACGAGCCATAATTATCCTCCAGGACAAGTCCTGAGAGGTGCTTTTGGGCACCTCTTTTTCGTAGCAAATCTACCGATAATAAAGACATACGAAATAAATGCAGAGCCTGTTCTTTACTTCAAAGATGCATTACCGCTCCACTGGCGAGATGGTGGTATCTTATTCCCGACAATCGTAGATGGGAAGTTTGTCAATTACCAGTGTCAGGTATGCAAGGAGATCTTAAGGTATGCCTCCTTCAAATCAATGATTACGAGAACGAGATTAGATAGACATAAGGGGACCGTATCGATGATGTGGAGACAGGAAGGGATAACACAAAGAACACAGTTTAGATTCAGAGTGATCGTGAAGCTGAAAACTGATATAGAAGATAATCTCAGTGCTTTATTCGCAGTATTAAGTTTCGTGGAGGATAACGGTCTTTCACTAGGAAAACGATCAATGAAGGGCAGTGGAAAATTCCGGCTGGATAATCTAGCCTATAATCTGGTTACGAGGGAGGATATAGACAGGAGGGCAAAAGAACTTCGAGAGAAGGAGGTGATGAAGATCAGGTTACTATCTGATGCCATAGTAAGAAAACAGGGGACAAATCTCACTATAATCAAGGGTGATGATTTCCTCTGGAGTGTGAAGAATGCTGCCAAGAATTTCAATTACGATTACAAACCCTTCTCGGCAGAGGTAAAGCTCATAGACACCCAGACAACAAAACCATATCCCATAGGATTTCTGGACATCAAGGGACAGTATGAGATAGCGATACCAAAAGGGTCAACGTTCACTTACAGAATAGCTCCAGGGGCATCAGAAGACTTTTATATTGCACTAGCATTACTCGAACGGTGTCATGGTATAGGCAATAGATCCTCTTCGGGGAAGGGGGAGATAATAATAGAATGAGTAGAAGATACTCATAAGTAGCACTGCATAGTCGGGTTCATTAACAACTAAGATAAGAGTTGACTTCTGGTGTCCAATCACAGTTCATAGCAATATATCCCCGATCATTAACAACTAAGATAAGAGTTGACCCCCATAGCCTATTATGTAGACCGTCTCGCCTGCACTGTTCAGTAACAATAATGATATGAGTTGACCTCTTGAAGAGTATCCAAATTGTATCGCTCTTTTATCTCAGCTCTGTAACAACTATGATAGGAGTTATCCCTGAGAGGGAGATATTGTGCAGCAGCGATTTCCTCGTTAGGTAACAACTATGATATGAGTTGACCTATGCTTGAAGCACACGTTTTTCGGGGTCGTTAAAAGCTTTGGTAGTTCCGTGGCAACTATGATAGGAGTTGACTGCCCATAACTTCCATTTTCTATCATATTAGCCTTCTTTAGTTCAGAACCAACTATGATAGGAGTTGCCCACATAAAATGCCGCCCAATTTCTTTAACTCCGTGCTCTGAATTTGATAGCAACGATGATATGAGTTGACTTCTATCTATTCTCGCTAAATTCATAGTACATCTATTCGGTGATAACTATGATAGGAGTTAGCTTACTAAATCCATAGTATATGAACAAGGATAAACCAACAACGATAAGAGTTGACCGTTAGTTATCCTCCAATATAACCTTCTATCGTCCTCGTTCGGAACCAACAACGATAAGAGTTGACTAATCAAATCTACGCTTTGGATAAGCTTTTTTGGTATTCAATTACAACCATGATAGGAGTTGATCAATAATTAAACATGAATTCATCTGCTCAACCATGATAGGAGTTGGCTACGAAGGCGAGTTCGTAGATCCATCCTAGGATCAATAGCAACTATGATAAGAGTTGATGGATTAATAATATCTACCCATATATGTTTTCGATGATGCATTCAGTACCAACGATGATAAGAGTTGACTATCGCACCCTTGCCACCTTCACGTCTTCACATTGTCCCATGACCAACAATGATATGAGTTGACCTTCATATCCCAGTCCACGTTATTGTCATTTTATTTATGATAACAAATATATACTAAATAAATATTTTCAATAGAGGTGAAAGGAGAAAAAGGAGTAAGTATAAGAAATGGAAATGTTCGTGGATGTAGTTAAGGGGTACTTCTTTGGACCTATATATACCGATGGGACAAAATCTTTAGCGGTCTATATTCCACCGGAGATACGGAAATCTTTTAATATTAGACCACCCCTTAAGCCAAAGTTCAACGTGTTCCTTGATAAGGAGAAAAAACGCATAATCTTTGAACTTCAGGAATTCGTTAAGGAGGAGGAGTAAGATGGAAGTATTAATAGGTGTTGTAAAGGGTAACTTTACAGGGAATAAAAAGACAAAAGGGTACTCACGACTTTTAGCAGTCAATATCCCAAAGGAGATACGAAAAATACTCGATTTAAAACCACCTTCAAAACCCAGCTTCAAAGTCTTCGTGGATGAAAATAGTCGGCGAATAATCCTTGAACTTCGGGAATCGATAGACTGAGATACTTTAAATATTAAGCCAAAGTTATTCCAATGGGCTCAGGATAATGCACGAAGAATTACCTCCTAATGTGGAAGAGGGCGAGATACTTCCCCCTATTGTGAGAATAGGTGACGCTTTTGATCTCATAGATAATCTGAGGGATAACTCAATACAAGCTGTTATTACCTCACCACCCTACTGGAAACTTCGCTCCTACTTGCCAAAAGAGCACCCGGATAAACATAAGGAAATAGGGAATGAGGCAACACCTGAGGAATATGTCTCTAAAGTAGCTGACCTATTTGACTTAATTTGGCCAAAGTTAAAGGATAACGGCACTGCTCATATAGTCATTGGTGATTCTTACATAGGCTCTGATACGGCTGAGCGAGGGACATGGCGAAAGCCTAAACAAAAGGCTCTGATACCATACAGATTAGCAATAGAACTCCAAAATCGTGGATGGTGGGTATTTAACGATGTTACATGGGCAAAACCAAATCCTCTGTGCGAGAATGTGCGTCATAGATATGCTCGAGCAACAGAGCCGATTTTATATATTAGTAAAAGCGCAGACCCGTACTTTGATATAGAAGCAATAAAGGAACCCGTTACTGAATCAACTCTAAGACGCTTTATATTCGCAATGCGAAAAGAGGGTGGATACTTGCATAATATACCCGATCTGAGTAAGGATACAAAGACACTTAGAGGGCTACGGGATCCTGATCGTATTCTAGGGTATCCCTATAAAGTGTCAAGTGCATTCAGGGATTACTGGGAGAGTTTTGTAGCAATACAAAGAACAAAGCAAGTGACTTTGACAGGCGACCTTGTGGAAGAAAAGGAGTTTAAAGATAAGGATGAAATTGATAAATATGGTCTGTTAAAGGATGTAACAGATGGAAAAATTAAACATGGTTGGTACTCGAGAGGATATAAAGGAATAGAGCAAAAATCTATAATGAGAAATCCGCGAGATATTTTTATTGTTGCTCCAAAGAGTTATCATGGGGAGCATTATGCGGTCTATCCACCTGAGCTGATTATTAAACCTATATTAGCATCATCCCGACCAGGCGATTGGATACTTGATCCTCTGGCTGGTACGGGCACAACGGGAGAAGTTGTCCAAGAATTGGGACGAAATGGCATATTATTCGACTTGAATCCAGGTTTCAAAAGACTAATAGTGGAAAGATGTCTACTGGATATGAAGCGAATACGGGATTTTCTATGAGGTGCCAAGATGCTTGGAAAAGAAAAGACGATGGAAGCTTATGTGCTTCTCCATCCGACACGGTTCAAGATAGTGGAGCTGCTTGCTGAGAAGCCCATGTACATAGCTGAAATAGCCAAAACGCTAAGAGCTGACAGTCAATTCGTCATTTCATACCATCTGCGTATTCTAGAAGAGTATGGTTTTCTAAGTGGTAGGTATGAGATCTCAAAGCAGCCGAAGTCAAGGGGAAAAGCAGTTAAGATATTTTCGGTTACTGGTAAAGTCGAACAAGTGAAGAGGGTGATGAAGGAGAAATTGTAGAGAGATTACTACGGTAACTTAGCATGAAAAAAGAAGAGTTTATACACCTCCATATGTTATTATTACAAGTCAAGAAATTTTTGGAGGTGAGTACCTCTGACTGTGATTTCAGCAAATATAACGATTTAGACATTTCTCCCTTTCAGATACACCGAAGCAAGGAGGAACATAAGCAGGCTATTTTTATTCTTGCACAGGAGTTTGCATCAATGGTAGAGAGAAAAAAGAGGTCGAAAAATGGTAGCTGATATTAGTGTGCGGAGAAATATAAATAATGGCTCGGAGATTACGAGCTTGAGAAAAGAAATTTTAGAAGCTTTAAATCGAGCTGAAGATGCAATTGGCAATGGTTTTCTTCTGCAGGTGAATCTTACCATAAAGGTCTTTTCAAATACCTGTCATGATTGCAGCAAAAAACTAACGGCTAATGAGTGTCATGACTATTGCGGATTGACTCTGTGTGGCTCGTGTAAAAGTTCGGAGGAGGAAGTTGATGAAGAATGCCGATAGGGCTGAAATAAACTTTACGGAAGAAGGAAAATGTCACAAATAGAGATAGCTATGCACATGATGGGGTGGTCTTTGGTGTTTATCTTAATATTAATCTTCCTCTTTTAAAACGGCGAGGATTGAAATGACAGAAAATAAAGGCTTGATGTTTGGTTTTGTAGGTCCTCGATTCAATTTAGTTACCGGATGCCTACACGAGTGCTATGTATCGAGCAGCAACCCCTATGGCTGCTGGGCACGAAAACTCGCCTTAACCAAATTAAAACATCAGGGTCGTTATCAAGAGGGTTTTATTCCACATTTTAACCCAAGCGAAGTGAAAAGGTTAGAGAAACAACTAAAGCGACTACAAAAACTGATACTGGCAGGTAAAACAGTGAAAAGGTTCGTATTCGTTACCAGTATGGGTGACATTTTCTCTACGGGTGTCTTAGATGATTGGGTGAATTCAGTATTCTGGCATATAAGGAACTATCAAAGGGATTATCCAGACATAAAATTCCTCATATTGACTAAAAATCCGACAAGGTACTGGGAGTTCATAGAGGATATACCCGATAACTGCGTACTTGCTGCAACTGTGGAAACGAATAGACCTTATAGTGGTAATTTCATATCAAAAGCTCCCGAGCCATCACATCGATTACTAGTGATGACCATGCTTAATGAGATATGGGATGGAGAGAAGGCAATTATAATCGAACCAATTGTTAAGTTCGACCTCAAGCAATTTTCTGAGCTGCTGTATGATATATCGCCTAACTTCGTGGTGATCGGTAAGGATAATCACCACTGCTCATTACCAGAACCATCATTTGATGAGATACAGCAACTTAAAGATAGGCTTGATAATTTCACAAATGTGATACTAAAAGGGGAATTGGTAGAGATTCTTAAATAATAGAGGAGGTGATTGAGATGGAAGAAGAAATAAAAAAGGAAATTTATGAAAAGATTGATGAGATAGGTATTTTATGTGAGGAGCTTTTTTACCTTATCCCAGTTGATGAAGAGGGAGGGAAGGAAGTTCGTAAGTACGTCGATACGATAGCAGACAATATAAGAGATACAATCTATCAAAAGATGGGGGTTAATGTCAGGGATGAATGAAACAGTCGATAATACCGTGGTTGGAATATTAACTCAAATTCATCATTTAAACGATGAATTGTTCGAAGCAATACGTAGAGAATATCCCATTGGCTCCTTGGTGAGCTATAAGCACGGGAAATATGAACGGAATGTAGAAGTTGTCGGATATTCATATCCCAGACAACTCTGGGTAAAAGGAAAAAGCAAAGAACGATATAAGATTGATATTTATCGCTGCTTATCTGAGGATGACCAAGACAGGGTAATAGGGGTTAAGAAGCAGAAAAGTGGGTGATACTCGCAACAATAATAAAGGATACTAGATTTAAAATGCAAGAAATAACGGATAAACCAATAGGATTTAGAGAAAACGGAACATTAATTATTTATGAGAGCACTGAGGAGGTAAGGCGAGATACTGGTGGTGTAATGTTTTGGTGTAAGCCATCTGTGCTTTTTAAGGAAATACGGGCGATGGAGAAAGCATTAGCCGAATGTGAAGATGCGATAAGATATGACCCCGAGCATTAATTTTTGGTAGGTGATTGAGATGCAACCTTATAAAGTACTGGAAGAGGGAATACCAAGAATCTTAGAGACAATAAGAGATGTAGAGAAAAAACTCGATACGTGCGGAGAGATTTCAGATTGGGGATATTTACTTAATGGAGTTATGAGAGACTTAAATCTCTCACAACGAGAGCGTGAAATTATCGCCAAAATTTTCTGGGTAGTAGCGAAGGAATAAAGAAAGTGTTGAGTGTGAAGATAAGGAGGTGAGAAAAGATAAAATGAGAAGATTGTGGTATCTAATAGTAACTGCCGTGATTTTGATAAGTGCGAGTTCTTTTGGTTGTATCGAGGAGCAAGAGGAAAGTCAAACCGTTACCATACCCACTAACAATACCATTACTATGCCTTCTAATAACCAATGTATCAAAAGCGATCAAGTGCAGACCGAAATTGCACTATTATACGATATCAGCGGTACACGTGCTAAGACAATAACAGGAAGAGTGATAGAAATCAGAATTCAACAGAGATCGCCCGATGTAATCGTTTTTCAAGATGGCTATGTCTTCGCTATTCATGATGCTGAATACTACATATGGAAGTTAGGGGAAGTTCATAGAATAACTTGGGTGGAAGACAATTTCTTGGGTCGTAGACTAAGAAATGTGGAGATTCTCAATTGAAGAAGAGCGATGAAATGACAAGTGAATTTGATACGTTGTCTGGAATAGGTCAACTTGCAGAGAAGAATGCGAAATATAAACCTCTAGCACTATCTGTTGCGAACCTTGCTCGTGCGGAAATTGAGGCACTTTTGAAGATCTCGTATAATGATTGGGATTTAAAGTGGTTGTATGAGAAAGACGAGAGTGAATTTGCGATCTTTTCATGGCTTGGATATATTCACAGTCAATATGATCACAGTGAAAAATGGCATGGTAGACTTATATCATGGGATTTACAAAGATTAAACGATGCTGTCTGTTCGATTGAACAAGGCCACAAACCATACGGACTTGAAGAAGTTTTATCAAAATATCCCGAAATTTTAAATCTATTAGTAGAACTCGGTTCTATTAAGGTTGGTTGGGCAAAATCACGACATTCAAGGAAGATACATTACTGTATTGATGACGTATCTGTATGCCGATATCATCGTTATTGTGCTGAAAAAGTACCATCCCCAAGTAATAAGGATCAATGTCGGCTCTGTCAAAAAGAAGTATTAAGGAGTAGAGGTGAAAAGGAGTAAATGGAGGAGGAATTCGACGAGGTACGAATGGCAGAAAGTCGCAAATTGATTGAGCAGTGTATGCATGAAGCATTGGGACTATATATCGCTAAAGAACCAAAGCATGGAGATGAATGGCGCGATAAAGATATTTGGAAGAATTTGGAACACCTTGCTCACGAAGTGGAGGAAATACGAAGAAGCAAAAATCTTGGACGAAAATATCATAATGCCCTCGATTGCTGTAGTCAGGCAGCAATATTGGCAGTACAAATCAAAATGACTCTACAGGAGAATGGAGAATGGTCGGAGACACACAAGATGCATTCGAAGGCAGATTAAAAAAACTGTGGAGAATGATAAGATGAAAGTGATTAAATTCCAACTGAGGAATGGGCAGAAAATACGATTTAATGAATTAACTGGACTTCCAAATCCCGATACGGATGATGAGACACTAAAGTTAGTAGCAGAAGCAGCAATGAGCACAGATGAACAAATACTCAGCTATGAAATTATCGATGAGGGCTAATTGGAGGGACAAGAATGACTAAAGAGATAAAGCCAGGGATGCGGGATAAGATGGTATATCATACATGGCAAGAGGTTATGAGATACTTACTTAACAGAGGGCAAATAGAGAAAGCATATACTTTCGCATGTGCGATACGAGGTCCTGATGTTTGTCCGAAATTAATAACATCTCAATTATTGCTAGAGCGTAGATCTATTGTTAAAAGTATGCTAACGGGTCTTATAAGAGGTGGTGATAGCTATAGTACCGACTATTTGTACAAACCTAATGCAGAATTGAGAGAAGCGTTGGAAGGTATGGACCCCCATTTCCTATATCATATAAGTGGGGGATTCGTGAGTTTATCCTTCTATTATCGTGAAGCTCGAGGCAATGAAGTTATTTCATCCATACTTTACTATCTTGCTGAAGCATTGAGTGAGAAAAAATTCTACAACGCTGTGTACTACTGCCGAAAGCTTAATGCAAGAGTAGGCATACTGGGATCCGATAATTCGGGTGGTTTTAATGAGTAGCATAGTGCAGAAGATACTAAGTTATGCAGTAAGTAGAGAAGAGCGGCTATTGAAACGCCATATAAGAGGTGAAATATCAAATTTTGGAATGGAGATTTACGCTTATTCCCCTTCGGCGATATTTCTTGAGTTCTATTACTCTTATCTGTATGGACTCGGTATCCATCCAAAGGATTTTCCGCACCGGGAAAGAATGCTACCGTTAGAGAAGCGTTCATGGCAGAGATATTGGCATAATAAAGGGGAATGTGGGGGAGATAAACGCTGTGAGTTTTGTAAGAAAACACTATTGAGTAGAGAAGTAAAATGGACAAAATAGAAGAGGCTGAGGAAACTTATCCTTTTGGACCTTTTTTCGGATTCTTTATGCTAGGACTACACTTAGGCGAGGCAATTGATACTTTTAAAGAATGGATAAGGAAGAAGCGTTAATGACCGAAGTAACCGATGAGTGGATTATTGACGAGATTATATGGGAATTGGAGGAGGCCAAGCTGATGAAGAGAAAACCGATGTTCTTTGTAGGTAATGATGAGCAGAAAGAACGGCTAAAACGATTATTTCCAATAGCGGTCGAGAGGCTAAAAGAAGAATCATCCATTCATTTTCTCCTCAACCTAGGACAGTATATTTAAATACAGAAAAATGACTGAAGAATTTTGGAGTGATGAAGAGAAACGAGAAATAGCTTGTTATGAACATGACCTAAAAGTAAGAAAGAGTGTTGAGGAGATGCGAATAGTTCTTGAACGTAATGATTTCAGCACAGTACTTCAAAAGAAACTGGGTAGGGAGCCCACTGAAGATGAGATCCGATTATTTGTTCATTATTTGAATTTTTCTTTATATCCACCCTTTGTCTTAACAGAGGAAGCCGATGCATTTGTTGAGAGGATACTAAATAATAAAAAAATACACGGATGCAGGTGATGATGGTAAATGAGTACATATTGTATAGAAACGAAAGGTGGTCCTTATTGCTTCGATGCTGATAATCGCTTTGAAGCATTGCGGAAATTCTTTTTAGGGATAAAAGAAGGATCGGTTCAATTAAGTGATGTTGGTCTTGTCGTGACAATCACCGAACAGGGTGAGGAATATCCTTTCAGAACCCTTCCAGTACTCTATTTCATGGGTATCTTTGATAAGGAGAAGGCAATGAAATTGGCTAAGAAGGTGAGCAGGAAAATCAAAGAAGCAGATTTAGAAAAATTGGCGATGAGTGATGCGAAGACGTTGGGATTGATAAAGGATAACTCCTCCATCTGAATTAAAGAAGAGTATCACTCACAAGATATGAAACCGTTTTTAGATCCAATAGATACCTGGAAAGAGAAATATGAGAAATGGTGGCTTTATAAATATTGCAGAGCAGCAGGCTCAACTGGTGAATTTAAAAGGGTAATAAAAATTGAAGTTTTCGGCCCACCATCTTTTGTTTATGGAACAGCCGAACTCACATTTGAGGATGGCACTACAATGCATCCTGGGACACCTTATACTTTCAAACCGAGAAAGATGGATGTTGAAGTCAGAGAGTGATTGAAAGGGGATTAGTTTTAAAATTGACAACGTTCATTTGTAGGCGATGCGGGCTAACATGGGTCGAAGGCAAGGGATCTCTTGAATGCTGGACTCTCTGCCCTCGCTGTAGCCGAGAAGTCGTTCAGGAAGAGGAGGATAAGAAACAAAAGTTAGGGGATAGTAGCCAAGCGGACTAAGGCGGAGGTCTCCAGAGCCTCATATCGTGGGTTCGAATCCTACCTATCCCATGATAAAGAAACATGAACAACATGAATAAAAAAAGATTTGAACCTCCTAGATCTTTGAAAGGTAGCGATTTACCCGATGTATTAGTAGGGGAGGGGGAGCATCCTATATCTTTAGACATCACTGCGGTTAAAGAGGACTTCGCGTGGTTCTTAGACATGGCTGATTTTCTACGAACCACCAATTTAAAGTGTCGTGATTGTGCTGATTTTCCATGCCATAGATTTCCCGAGCCTGACCAGAAAATAGGTTTTTGCTTCATTAGTAAGTCTCGGGTAGATTAAGATGATAGAACCAACGGGATCTGATGAAGTATATTGGAACTCAACCGATTATAAACCCTATTTGTATCGAGGTTCTATAATCTGGATACATGATAACTACTTTAATCAGACAGGTATTCATCAATTACCTCAAATACTTAAAATAGTGGATGGAATATTTGTATGGCTCAAATTTTAAAAAGTACGGATCTTTGGGCTTGTCCTAAATGTTTCGGCACGATTACAGAGGACGAATATTGTACACTCCCGAGAAAGTTTGAAACTATTCGAGGTGAAAGCTTTACGACTGTTATATGTCCAATATGCAAAAGAAAAACTATCGGTATAAAATGGAAAAGAGCTATCGTGAGAGATCTCTCTCAACAAAAGCTACCAATCACGTTTTAGGTACGGAGGGCATTAAATAGTCCTTAAGAGCTAAATGAATATTCGGAAATCAATCCGAGGGAGACTAAAAGAGTTTTTATTCTACCTGCTTTTTAGGAAAACACTCTTAGGCATACTTAGAATAGAAGGGGGAAAAAGGGATGAATCAAAAACAATTACCCGAAAAACCTGAAGAGATAGAAAAAAAGATTATAGAGAATTATTTCAAGGATAAAAAAGCAATTAAGATAGAATACGAAGATAATCAGTATTTAATTGGCAGACCTAAAAACTGTGAGTTTAAAATAGGTAAACGAGTTGCAGAAGATCTAACCGATTTGGTCATATATCATGTTGACTTCAAAAGTTTTTCATGTGATTGTAAGGGCTTTGACATTGTAAGATCTCAGCAAGGTGAACCGTGCCGGCATCAAGATATGATACTCAAAACTATCCCAGAGTCAAAATACCTTATTTCCGATGATGTAAAGAAGACGTTATCAGATGAATTTCTCGTAGAATTGTTCCCTGAGATGAAGGAACAGATAATGAGTAAGATAAAGAGATATGCAGCTACTAAAGAAAAGGAGGCAATAGCATTACGAGATGTATTTGTAGATCGTTGGGATGAGGCGAGAATTATTGGTAACTTGACGAAGGATGTAATAGAACGTACACTTGAGAAGTATATTTACAAATATCCCATGAAGACTAAGAAGGGAGAGAAGATAATACGAGGGTTAAGTGTACATGCTGTTCAGGACATAACACACTGGATGTCTGGTATAGCGTTAGAGGATGTAGTATTGATAGAAGATGATAAGTATTTCACTGCGAGGGTAAAAGTTCGTGATACAGTGCGAGACTTTCCGGGTTTTGGGTTTTTCAGAGAACCAAAATATTATGAAGATGGTCGAGAGAAGAAACATGCAGATTATATAGCTTTCCGTAAGGGTCTTAGACGTGCACTCGATCAGATGATTCCTGTACCGATAAAAGAGAAGATATTTCAAATGTACGAACAAGCTAGGTTAGAGAAGTTAGAGAAGAAAGGCATAGAGGAAAAGGAAGGGGAGGAAATTAAAAAAGAGGGGGAGGGAAAAGGAGGAGGAGAAGAGGCAGAGAAAGGAACGAAGGAAGAGAAGAAGATTAGTATAAAGGATTTTATATGAGAGGTAAAAGAAATGACACTAAGGTTTAAATTGTTGAGGTTGCCTGGAAATATCGAAGAGTTCCTTAAAGCTGAAAAAAAGAAAGGGACGAAAGAAATAGAAATGGGTGCTGCTTTTGAGTATGATTTTAGCGCTCCAACCGGTACTACTAACTTATATGCCTACGCTGAAGGAGCTAAATTTTTTATAGAACTGACAACCTTTACCAATATTTTAATGGGAAAAGAGGAGGTGAAAAGAGCCGCTTCCGAAGTGCTAAAAAAGGTTAAAAAATGGTCAGAGAAAGCAAGAGAGCGTGGATTTACCGTTAAATATTCATGGAGTGAAGAGGTGCTTATAGAATTGGAGAAGTACCTTTGATACAGGAAATAAACATAAATGGACGAAATACTGAGCTTAGTTGGTAGAGCTAAAGAACTATTTGGTAATACTCTGCGAGTTGGTGATTTACTTCCGCATGTTCGTACTCGAAAGAGGGGGGTATATTTATGTCCTCCCCGTGTGAACAAATGGAGAAAACCGCTTAAATTTACCTGGTACTTTCCTAATGATTGGCTGGTAGGATGTCCTGTTTGTAAAACAGCGCAATGGCGATTTGCTAAATACCGAGGAGGATGGACGTTACGTGCTAGTGGATTAGCATCACATTTAGTGCCTTTATGTCCAGTTGATATACGTGAAGATTTGTTGATGCTTACTGATTCACGTTTTCCTGAGCAGCTATGCCCCTGGACAATCGATGAGGAAGATGGCACTTTTGTAGCCAAAAATGGTAAAGCGAAGCTCATTCTTACCTGCGATTTCTTTAATGCTGGTGACGGCTATCGAATCGTTTTAAGGGAAGGAAATAAGTATTGGATGTGTTCAGGAAAAAAAGAAAGAGAGATTATGAGACTAGTAGCTGAACAATGTCCCTCTGATACTAACGTCCTTGTCGGTGGACTTGGATTGGGAATAATCGTACTTGAGCTTTGTAAGCAAAGAGTGAAAAACATCCAGATCTGGGAAATCAGCAGGGATATAATCTTATTAGTCTATCCAAGATTATATCGTTGGTGCAGTAAATACTATCCTGATACCCGATTAGATGTAGTATTAGGTGATGTAAGAGCTGCTACGGGGCATTTTGATTTTGTTTTCTATGACCTCTGGGATAGTAACTCATCAAAGCATCAGCCATTGGTCCAGGAGGTTAGAAGCCTAGGTGAGAAGCTCAGCGATAAGGTAATTTGCTGGCAGGAAGATAGTATTATGGGGAAGGTGTGAAAAGAAAGTGAAACTAGCAGAGCTTTTAGCTTCAGCGGATGATATGCTACTGAACGCACAACTGATAGCGAAGGAGCAGCAAAAGGTTGTACCTCTGGCTTTAGAGATTTTAGAATACTTCAAATGTGAAGGATGTGCGAGTTGCTGTAAGATACCCGTCGGATTAACTAATAGCGACATCACGAGGCTATACAAACTCGAGGGGGATACATTTTTTGATAAATTGGAAGACCGTGTTGTACCAAACTACTTAAAAAGCCCCTGCCCGTACTTAGAGGATAATAACTGCAAGGTTTACAATGATAGACCCCTTCTCTGCCGGTTATACCCATTTTCCATGGCATACGTCTTCCCGTCAATACGATTATGTCCCCTTGGAATGAAAATTCTTGAAGAGTATAAGAAAATAGTTCCTGTTCACGCTACAAGGAAAAAGAAGATAGATAAAGCTAAAGGAAGGCGGAGCGAAGAGAAGTCCTTAGCTCTTCTTCAAGATATTACAGACACCTCTGAGGAGATATTAGATACCATCTTTCTCGAAAGAGATAAAATAAGGGTTCCAGTTGCAGCTCTCTCGATAGAAAAAATGGAAAGACTTTTACGATATTTAAGGCATAACACAAAAAAAGTTTAATTGAAGTAAAATAATTGAAAGAATACGGAGGAGTATTGGATGGAGACGGTGCAAGACAGGGGAAGGCTGGCACTTCACCCCAACATAGTGGCGGTTCAAAATAACTTTTTAGGTCGGCTTTATTCAACTGACATCTTCTTAATTTATCGGGCTATATCAGGGACATACGCGACCTATCCCTCATTGCCCGCAGCGTTGGGGATGCTCTCCGTACATAGTGACATCTCACAGTGGCTTGGTCTTCTTCTCCCCACAACAAAAAGGATACAGTATGTAGGTGATCTCGCCGAGATATATTATAATAAACATGTGAAAGCAGACCTATCAACCATTCCAGAATTTAGGATAACTAGTCTTTGGGATGGGATGGACCGTTTCACTGAGCTTCTACGTGAAGATGCAGAAGCCATAGGTGAGCCTTTCCCGAAGTGTCCAGCAATCAGACTGCCCTTCAATAAGCTTGAACTTAAGCCTGAAGAGACCCCTGCAGATGCACGTTTTATCTACTCCATCTACCGAGGCGATGTGGACTGGGCTGAGGAGGTACTGTACCTTACATCTACCTATGCACCCGAGGCTAACCTGATGATGGGGACCATAAGGGCTGACCAGGAGAGGATATTTGACCTCTACACGGATTGGATTAAAGGTAGAGTTTTCGGTTTTGGAAAGGAGACAACTAGAAATGCCAAAATTATGAGTAAGGTAATTTTATTGTCAAATTACAGGTGGTGGCTCTTAACCAGTGATCTCCTGTATGGTGTGGACCCTAAGTTTTCAGCAGGAGACTTCACAAGGGGTATATTAAGCATCGGAAGAAAACTCAGGGAGGAAGCTGAGAGAATTAGAATTTAAGCGGAGGTTTATGAGAATGGAAAGCGATAAGATGTATTCGAATTTAGTATCAAATATTGAAGGTGTGTTGGGAAGCTATCTATCAAATGGTGAACTTTCAAATGAAGTGGCTGTAATCGGCGAACAGGCTAAAATCTTTCTTAGAACGATTAAGAGAGAACCTTATAAGCCAAACGAATTACAAACAGAGAGTTTAATTCAATTAAAGATCATCCGTAATCAAAATCAGAATAAGACCGTGGTAGTTCTACCGAGTGGTGCAGGTAAGACTTATATCCCAGCTTTTGATCTACTGAGCAATTATCATGATGAGAGGTTATTATTTATAACACACCGAAATGAGTTAGTTTCACAAACAGTTGAGTATTTTAGAAATATTTTAGGAGATAAAGTAGATATAGGGGTTTTTAATAGCAGTAGAAAAGATAAGGACGCGAGAATCGTTGTCGCTACCATTCAAACCATATCACGACGAGAGAATCTCGATAAATTCAAACCCGATGATTTTCAGTATTTTGTAATCGATGAAATCCACCACGTAGCGGCTAAAACATATCGGCGTGTCTTTGACTATTTAAACTTTGAGTTCTTCTTAGGACTTACCGCAACTCCTTACCGATATGATGGACAAAACATCTTAGAGTTATGTAATTCTAGCATAGCACATGAGGTTAATTTGAAAGAGGGCATCGAACGCGGTTTTCTCGTTCCATTTATTTATTACGGGTTATGGGATGACGTGGATTATTCTAACATTTATTGGAATGGCTACAAGTATACCGAAGAGGATTTGAATAAACTTCTCTTGATAGATAAGAGAGATGAGGCGGTTATTCGTGAATTTAAAGCTAAATGCGCTGATAGAAAGGCAATTGGGTTCTGTTGTTCTGTGAAGCATGTCTGGAGGATGGTAGAGAAATTTACAGAAGCTGGTATTAGGTGTGCAGGTATAACCTACAAAGAGAAGAGAGATGAACGAGAGAAGATAATAGATGACTTCAAGAGCGGTTATATACAGATAATATTCACGCGTGATATATTTAATGAAGGCATTGATTTCCCGGATGTTTCTGCTTTATTATTCCTCAGACCAACAGAATCGATAGTCGTTTTCATCCAGCAACTTGGTAGGGGACTTAGACAATCAAAAGGTAAGGAAAATGTCATAGTCCTTGATTTCATAGGTAATTATAGAAACGCATTCCTGATCCCTGAATGGCTTGAAGGTAAAAGTCTTAGTGAGATAGAAAGAAGGAGGGAGACGAAGCCTGAATACGAGTATCCACTTGGCTGCGAAGTACACTTTGATGCAAAGATTATAGACTTATTTGAGAGACAAAAAAAGTTATTCTTGAATGGTCACTTCATAACTGATGAAGAATTACGAAATGCGTATTTTGCGTTAAAAGCACTATTGGGCCACCAACCAACTTCGACAGAATTTAATAAATTATCAGGACTATCCATATATCTTGTTTTAAAGACTTATAGATCATGGAATGATTTTCTTAAAGCTATGGGTGAGCCTATTAGGCATAAGTATAGGCACTTTAGGGTATCAGATGAAGAATTAACTGACGCGTATCAGAGATTGAAGTCCGATCTTGGTCGGCCACCGACATCGAGTGAATTTGATAAATTATCTAGGTATTCCAGTGGTAGCGTAAGGAGACGTTTTAAAACATGGGCTAAATTTCTAAAAGCTATGGGCGAACCTTTTCCTTACAAAATTTATAAGCACCTTAGGACATCAGACACGGAATTAACAGATGCATATAAGAAGCTGAAGTCCGATCTTGGTCGGCCGCCGACACAAAAAGAATTTTATCGATTAGCGAGTTATTTCAAGAACGCAATTGAGAGGGGGCATTTTAAAAATTGGACTAACTTCCTTAAATCCATAGGTGAAACTCCTTCTAAAAGGCAGGGAAGAAAAAAGAAAGGAGTGAATTTTGGGGCTCTGGTGAAGGATAAAAGAAGCAGTACAGTTTAGTAAGATTTAGTGAGGTACTGTGTAGTAAGAGGAATAAAATGGAAAAAGTCGATACAAATAGATTTGTAGATATGATGGTCAAAGCAGAGCAATCCGGGAAGATGTTTTCACTTGATCTCTCACCATTAGAGGTAACAGGGCTACATGGTGCGATAGTTCTGGCTATGAAACATCCTCATGTGGCGAGCGATATGCATGATCTTCGTGGGATCCTGCAGAGGATAAGACATAAGCTCTGTCTGATAATGGAGGATATAGGCTTTACAGAAGAGGAAGTTAAATATCTTGATACGAAAGAAGTGTAATTGAGGGGGGTATATGAAAACTAAGGATTCGAGAAGGAGATTTATAAAGGAAGATGTCATACGAATTTTATCAGAGAACCTTCAATTTACCGATTTTGACATCAGGAATTATCCATCAGTATTAGAGCATATCGCGGGTCAAATTATGAGGGTTATAGAGCGATATATAGTCTCTGATTACGAAGGCACCCATATTTGTCTGTACACGAACAGATGTAACCCCGTCAACGATTTCGTAAGACCGGGGGACATTTTGGAAGTGAAGACTATAGAGGTGTTTGGGCAGGGGGAAATTGGTTTGGATTATAGATTTGATTTGATGAAGAAGGATAAATAAAAGATAACCAGAGGAGTATATGGAGCAGCGCAAGAAACAAGAGAAGGACAAATGAACAATGAAATGGCATGTGTTAAATGCCTACGTGAAGGGGCAGAAATTGAAATTGTAGGTGAACGCACGACAAAAGGGCACATACATGAAGACTGCCTTATCCAAACCATTTTATCCCTTATAGAAAACAAGCCCGATTACGAGAATATATTGCGAAGACTAGTACAGTATGAGGAGACCACGGGTGAAGACAAACACGAATGGGTTAGAGGGTTAACCGAAGGTAAGAAAGACAACTGCTGGGGCTGGTCTGATGTTAGTGTGGCGACAGCTCGATTAAACCTACTCATCAGTGAAAACATCATTACAATCATATTCTCAACTCGAAGCCGGACTGAATATACACTCGTTAACCGCGATCTTACGAAGAAGGCTCTGGACCTTGTAAGTGCAAATAAAGAAGAGAGGATAGAGATTGAAGGGGAGATCGAGAGGATCGAAATACCACTGGATTTATTCGATATTATTGTTGGACATGAGGGTAAAAAGGAACTTATCCTGAGAAGCTTAACATCAAAATCAGAACGCCCCACCCACTGGTTATTACACGGTAGTGTCGCCTCTGCAAAAACACTCTTTCTCGAGGAGCTTACAAGAATAAGGGGCTCTACCCTTGTTGTAGGGAGTGGTGCAGCACGAGTGGGACTTTTGGATACTCTCTTTGATAAGAGACCTATCATACTAATTATTGATGAGCTTGATAAAATACGGGATGCAAGTGACTTATCAGTCTTATTAAGCTTAATGGAAAGAGGCTATATCTCCGAGACAAAGCATGGTAAGCTAAGAGATGCACGATTGAGAACTTTAGTTTTTGCCTCGGCAAACAGGGTAGATAGATTTTCAGAGGAGCTGCTCAGTCGGTTCAGGAAACTACGATTTAGAGAATACAATGATGAAGAATTCAAAGAGGTTGTAGTCAAAGTTCTAACTGAGCGGGAGAGCATACCTGAGACTTTAGCATTATACATTGCAGTAAAGGTCCTTAAAGATCTGAGGAGCAGGGATGTCAGGGATGCCGTTGGAGTTGCACGTTTAATAAAAACTGATAATGAGGAAGATGTGGATCGTGTGGTGGACACTTTGAAGAAAGAGGGGTAAAGGAGATATAAGTAATGATACACTCGATAAATTTTTATGCTATTCGGCGATATATAGAGATTAGCGGGATATGGAACATAAATGACCTACTGGGCTCACCATGCCATAACGGATTTATCCTCCCTATGGACTGAGATTCCCGGTATGCGGGGGACCGAGACCTCCTCCCGCTATAAAAAATATAGCCATCAAAATGCCCAAGGAAAGGGATAGCTCTGGGATGAGGGATTGGTTTACCGAATTTGAAAAGGATGAGACAAAACTTGGGATTACCTATAAACGAAAAAAAAAAACTTAGGAGGTGATATAGAGCATGACAACCGTGGACATTGACCGGGATGCTTTTGATTTGGTGTCTGCGGAAGCTAATCGTGTAGGAAAGTCAAAAAGGGAAATTGTATCAGAAGCGGTTCGGAAGTATTTTAGTGGGGGTAGGCGAAAGAAGGACGATATATTAGTACTCGATCTTTAATTAGCTCTCCATGGGTCTTGGTATATCAGTGGAGGAAAAAAGAAAATTCTGTGAATACTGTAATAAAGAGACAACATGGAAAGTCATTCACAAAGATAAGGGATTGATGATAATAGAGTGTAAAGAGTGCTTCAAGGTGGAACAGGTTTACTCAGTAAATGAAGGAACTAAAGATATACCTTTTGGATGACGGGAAAATAACCTGCTTCCTACGAGAAGATTTTCTTGGGTCCTTTAAGGAGATATCGGTAGACGACGCAAAGAAGATCCTTGGAGAATCTAGTTTCAAGGTAAAAAGTGAGGAGTAAAAAATAATGTTTCCAGATGTACCTGTAACAACGATCCTATGGGCTAATGAGCTTTGTAATAGTTGCAATTGGAATGCGGTACAAGGTGACGACTTAAAGCATAACTGCCCAACAATCGAGTTAAACTTCCTGAGAATATCAAAGTTGTATAATACCGACGAAGAGATTGCAGAAGCTCTCATTAAGAGTTGGCTCGGTATTTATCTTGTATTTTCGTGCAGGAAAGATTGGATAAACCATAATATTAGACAATTTTTAACCGCAGAAGAAGAGGAAGATACATGTAATGGAATATTCAACTACGTTTTAGACCATCTCAGCGAGTTCACCGAACTGAAACAGAAGGCTAAGGACGCAATACTTAATGGTGGAAAGGTTTGCTCAGAGGATATATCTGGATACGTAGATCGAATATTGAAGTTATTAAAAGACCTCTAATCTATCCTTGGAAGAATATGGATTTTTTGGTAACACCGAATACTCGAAAGTCTAATCAATAGTCTGCGATTTATGGATTTACACTATGGGCGAACTGTTTCCTTCGGTCGAGGCATTATTAGCTCGATATAAAAAAGAGGAACGTACCCTGGTAGAGCGGCTGGAAAAATTACAAACGAGATGGGGTGAAATATGGGACAGATACGAGAACATTCCGACAGTAAAATTAGGCTTCATAACATTACCTGACGAGTCATATCTATCAGATGAGGACAAGGAAGAACTGGACAGGAACTACGATGAAGAAGAGAGGATACTTAGGAAGTTAGCCAATATCAGAGAGAAGATAGATATACTCACCAGAATAGAAGAGAATACGGATGAGGGGGGGAGGAGGACCGATAATCTATGGTGGTTTGGTAACGAACAAATAGCTAGCCGCCGGGATATAAACACGCTAATAAAGAGAAGAACGAAGAAGGAGTGGTTTCTAGATTGGGCGTACAGAAGATTATGATGGACCTCTAACAGCTTTTCTCGTAATTACTCTCATAATTATTTTTATAACTATCGCCCCCAAATACCACAACGGAAAAGCATATAATGATGTGGTCACTAAAACACTACCAGGATAGACCCATAAAAAACTACCCGTGATATACCGTATACACCACCCCAAAATAAATTCCCCTATAAACGCTAAGAAAGCAATAAATAATGTTTCCTTGATAAATATCAACCCCTTTCTCATTAGTAGCGACACAGGAAGATTTGGTAATTGAATATGATTAATAACCATTGGAATAAGAAGTTACTCAGACTCAAAGAAATATGGACATATCCAAAACTTGCCGATGCTGTATTAGTACGATCAGGTGCTGGTATGTGGCTCGAAGGGAAATGGGTTGAGATTATTCCTGCGAACGTAGTCAAAGTTGATTTTTTTATCATCGGAGTTTGGTGGGCGTTCAGTATATACGAGAACATTTTAGAAATTGGAAAGGGGGCTGTGGGTAGTGAAATTGAGATTATTAATATACCTGGAAAAAGGAAACGTATAACAGAAAGTGGATATATCCCCTTTACACCTATTTTCTTCCCGCCTATTCGATTAGTGCGTAATACTCGAGTATCTGTGCGGACAGCAGATTCATATACTGGTTCTACTGATCATTTTGTAAAAGTGATCTGTGCGGCTTAATGTTAAAATAAACTGCTTCTTGCGTATTTAAAGCGATAAATTATACCAATGGTATAACCAACGGTTAGCCTTTAAAGCTTTTTCTATTTTCGGCGATAAAGTTGTATTAGGTAGTCTATCAAGCACGAAAACTTCGTGGTTGCAAGAGAGGGGTAGACTGTACAGCCGATGTAGCATAAGTTGCATTTTCTGGCTTTTTCGCGGAGCCTCTCTGCCTGAGGTGAGTTCCAGATTTCTTTGAGCATTTTCTCCTTGACCGAGCCGATAAAGTTTTCTTTACCGTTCCATTGGTTACATGGAAATGAGACTTTTCCGTCTGGGTGCACAAATATGCAGGTGTCTCCTGCTCTGCAAGGTATAGCTATTTTATCTTTTAGTAGGTCCAAGAATGAGCTTGGGTTATAGATTAGGTAGCCTTCTGCTTTTAACTTGGCTATCAATTGGAACATCTCAATGCTTCTGTTCCTTTCTATTGTTAAGTCTGTCGTATTGTCAAAGTAGAAGACTGGTTGGAAGCTGATACCTATGCTCAGTTTTTTGCATAGTTTTGATAGCCCGATTATATCTCCTTTAGTCGTGTCGCGGGTAACAGTGGCGCTTATCGTTACTGGAACCTCGTCTTTCACTTTTTGGATACCCCTTAATGATTTCTCGAAAAGTCCCTTCATGCCTCTTTGCTTGTCATGCTTTTCTCCATTAAAGTAGTCTAGTGATACTGAAATCTCGTCTAGATAAGGCGTAACTGCGTCAGCCTTCTCTTCCAGCAGCAATCCATTCGAGTTCATATGAACAATCATACCAATCTCTTTTGCGTAACGAAGAATCTGGGGCAAATCCTCTCTCAATAGGGGCTCACCACCCTCATACGAAACTATACGCACACCTAACTCTTTCGCCTGGTCAAGAAGATTCTTATGCTCTTCAAGTGTTAGTTCGTTTAGCTGTTTCCGTTTCCACAAGTTGCAGATGCTACATTTACAGTTGCAGCGGTACGTGATTTTCACGTCGAGAAAAACAGGTATAAACTTCCCAATGAATGCCAAAAAAGCAATATATAAGATCTTAGCGGCATGTTTCCATACCACACTTCTAACTTTCATCCCTTTATCTACATTATATTTTTGAGATCGTAAAAGATAGATTTAAGGGTAAGAAACGGAATGATGAAACAATTAGTCTCCTTTCATGTTGATCGGGATAAATTAGCAATCCCATTCGTGGATCTGGAGGCTTGGAAGAATAAACATCCTCAAAGCTCTAAAGATTATCCTGATTTTTATGTCGATTTCAATGAAGATGGGTTACGCTATACGAGTTCACCTTATGAGTGGCCGGCAGTAAGAATGCTCATCTTAGAGCGAGATGGACGCCGATGTAGATTTTGTGGGTTAGATGGATCAAAATCAAGGAAGCTACGAGCAAGTTTCAAAAATTTTATGTGGTACACTAATGGGCTCGAGGTGCAGCACATTATACCGAGCAAAGACGGCGGCGCTAATCACCCCAAGAATCTTATAACCCTATGCTATTCTTGTCATAAGAAGACATTCAAGAAAGGGTATGGGGGGATACCACAAAAAGAAAAAACGGTCCAGACCACTTTACTTATTGAATAAGTGATGATTATATGCAAAAATAAATTAAGAAGTTAAAGAAAGAGGTGGATAGTTTAGATTGGTGAAAGAAAGTATGGAGGAGAGCATGAGTGAAGAATTTTGGGAAAAGGAAGAGAGGGAAGAAATAGCTTGCTACGAACATGATTTATGGATGAGAGATTTTCTAAAGCGATGGCAAACGGGATTAATGTCAATAGACGAAGCGAGTAAAGAGATAGCAGAGCATTTTCCCGGATTAGAATATGGTTCTGTGCGAGATGGACTACTCAAATTGTTATGTGGGGTGTAAAGGAAGGGTGAACATGAGAACTTGTAAATGTTGCGGGAAGGAGTATGATGAGGATACGGTAAGGAGGAGCTTGGGTGCAGACTCAAGACCTTACCTTTTGGGTTACTGTTCAGCGCGGTGCTATACTCGTGATGTGATCGAAAAGAATAGTGAACCAAAGGAGGTGAAGAGGATATGATGGATAACGATGATAAACAATTCTTGTTCATAATATGTGTTGCTTTAGTGGTAATGTTCCCATTTTTGTGTTACCTCTTTATGCATTATATGGAACCATTTGAGACAATAAAGTTTGTAGCAACCGTCTACGGCTTTTTTGGGTTAGTGAACCTTTTTATGCTGGGGGTTCCCGCACTCGCCCAATTTTTATTCCCACCAAGTGGGAATTGTAATAGAATCAGTAGCGTGCTTATTGAAGAATCGGAATTTATCGATGGATACAAGGAAGCGTCTAGGTACAAATGGAACACGCCCAATGGGAAACCGCCAAAGTTTGGTGTGGAGTGGATAAGACAGGATGGAATATTGGTAAGGCACGAATATCCGCTCTACTACGATATTATGGGCGAGCCACACGCAAACGAGCTCTTTGCAATGGATGTGCATCGGTGCAGCCCTGAAGAGGAGCGGATATTAAGAAAGGGTGAATCAAAGGAGGAATAAAGTAAATGGGTGAAGAAGATATAAAATTCTCAATACTTGAACTCATACAGAACGAGATCATATATTCAGACGAAAAGGGAGAATTGAGAGGTTGGGAGCAACCGAACAATACAATTGTTCTATATGCTGGAAAACCAAATACGGAAGAGGTGGAAGATTATATTCAAACTTTGCACTTTCCCAAAGCAGCAATTCCACGGCTCATCGCATTTTTAGGACGGGTTAAAGTTCCGTGTACTGAAGCTATGAAATTATTCTCAATGGCATGGAGAGCATCATCTGGGAAACATGCGGAGGCTTATGCGGATTATTTGGAACATATTGCAGAGTGCGAAGAGTGCATAGCCACTTTCATGCTTACCGATAAGGACATAGAGAGGATTAAAGAGGATGTTAAAGGTTATAGAACTGGGGCAGAGGATATAAAGCGATACAAACAAAGAAAGGGTGCAGGTGATGAACGATGCTTATGATTATCATATAAAGCAAAGGAAGTGTGAAGAATGATACATGAATTGGGATCAAGTGGTGGAGTAAAGATAGTTAATAGAATACAAATAATAGCTGATTTGATGGAAGAGTGTTATCCCTTTTTCGATCCGTGGAGTTGGATAAAAAGGTTGAATAAGGGCGAACAACATGAGTGAAGAGAACTTGCAAGAGGGATTAGGAGAAGGACTGGTTTGTGCTTTGAAGGTTCTTAAATGTGGATGTATGATAACTCCAAAAGAAAGAATCTATTGTAAAAAGCATAAAAAGGGTGCAGGTGAGGAGGATGCAAAGCAAACCACGTAAAGCGGTAAGTTTTAGGCCAGAGGGATTATGCCCCCATTGCAAAAATCAAGAATGTCCTTTCACAGATAAGGATGGGCAAATAATAATCTGCGAAGCATTCGTAGACTAAAAAGGGTGAGGAGCGTTAAGATGCAATATGGTGGTGTGGCGGAGAGAGTAGACGCAGTCAATCTATGGTCTGCAAAGCGTCTGGCGTGTGAGATGCAAGACTACAGCATAGATTGGGACAGCCATGCAGGGTTTGAATCCCTGCCACCACCATCATAAAGGGTGCAAGAGATGAAAGATATATTTAACAGAGAAATGTTTAATAGACTCTATTTTGAATGGTTAACAGCAGTATATGAACGAAATCCAGAAATAGCTACAGAAGGAGATAAACAGGTTATTCAAAGATTAGGTAAGAAGATGGCTCAAAGAATAAAAGATATAGTTCCACGTAATAGCTCGACTATAGATTATATATTTGAAGCATTAAAATTGAGCCATTGGTTTCAGGAAAAGATAGAAATAGTAGAAAAAACAGATAATTATCTGATATTACAAACTAGAGGATGTAGTTTTCAAAAACATTGGATAGAAAAATTTAATGGTGTGTTTTATTGTGCAACTTCTCATAGAGCTTTCTTAGAAGCATTTTGTAAAGAAATTAATCCAAATTCTAAAATAGAAAATCTCGTAAGTCCTATAGAAAATCCTCCTGATAATATCTACTGCCAATGGAAAATATCCGTCTGACCCTCAAAGTTCGATTGGATAGGCGGAGATTCGATAAGAGATACTTCAGCATATAATAAAGGTGCAAGTGATTAAGATGGAAAGCAAACCACATAAGGAGGTTAGTTTTAGCCCAGAGGGATTATGCCCTCATTGTAACAATACAGAATGCCCTTTCGAAAATAGGGAGGGGCGAATAATAATCTGCGAGGTATTCGTAGATTAAAGAAGTATGCAGGTGAGAAAGTGTGAGCAAAGCCATGAGTGATGAGTGGATAAGTTGTGATTTACCAGTGTCAGAAAGAAAAAGTTGTGAATATCCGTGTAAAATAATTGTAAAAAAAGGTCATGTTCTTAAATTCAATCCTGGTAATAGGTATAACAAACAAAATGATGTTTATATTTGTAAGTTCTTTCATTCAGATATGCAAGCAGAAGATTCAGATAAATCTTTTCCATGGAATCTGAAACAATCAACAAAAAGGAACAAAAGAGTTGCGATATTGAATAGAATACACTATATAACCTATGATGCAAAGCGAAGAAAATTGATTCATGGTAAGCCTGATTTATACATAAAAACGAGGTGGGGGAAAAAATTACCGGAGAGAAAGGGAATAGCTAAAAATGACTGAAGTAATAGGCAATGTAGTAATTATCGAACCAGAAGAAGATAAGGTATGCGAGTTTTGCGGGAATGTTGCAGAGTGCAGACCATATGGAGAAGGTGGTAAATTGATCTGTTTTAAGTGTGCTATGAAACCAGAGAATATTGATACTGTCAAACGCAATGCTCGTAAGTTATTGTTTGGTACTGAAGGAAGTGAATAAGAGGGCTAAACAAGGAATAACCCCACGGCCATTATGATAAGCCCAAGACACAACGTAAATACTACCCCCCTGTAAAGGATTCTCAGTCTATCAGCATGGTCATAATCTCCGGTAAGAGCACGGTACGAGTATATCGCAATCCCTGATGCCAGTCCGAATCCCATAAGTAGCAGAGCCAACCCCCAAGTCATCCCATCCGATGCGATATAAGCGGCAGTTATCGTACCTGCCCCCCATCCAATACTCCACATAGCCTCCTTGTGCAGCTTTGCGTACCCCATGACCAAAAGAAAGCCCGCAATTATGCCAAATAATGCAAAAAATCGGTAATATACGATATACGATCCACACAGTACACTTCCAATTGTAAATAAAACCGCTGCCTTTCGCAGATCTATGGCAAAATCCTTCACTTTCATGGATGTCGAGGTGCCACATAGCACGTGTAGACAATGTTGCACCATTGAAAGGCAGAAGATACCTAATAAAGAGGCAAAAACCAACCCCCATGAGAGTCTGTTAAAAAAGGCATAGCCCGCGGCTGAGCCGACGAGAATATATAATACCCATAGAATCGAGAAATCCAGATGTGGAAGCCCCAGAACTTTTGCCATCTCTCTCACCTATCCTAGTTTTAATTTAATCTCACCCTCACGAAGCATGAGTTTTACCGCGTATGATGGATATTCTCCGAGCAGATTTTTCCACTTACCTTCCGGGATTAAATTACTTTTTGCAGCTTCCTCAGCCCTTTTTAGGTAGCTCTTCAAATGGGTGACAAGAAATTCCCTCGGATTTATATCCATATCCTTTAAAAAATCACCAACTTCCGCTTTATCGCCGAGCAGTAGTGAGAATAATTTGTTGCGAACAGCACTTTCACCTTTTGCAGCTATTAATAACGGTAATACGGCTGCGCCTTCAATCTTACCCCTTTTGATGTCAACCAAGTCATCTGCAACTTGATAAGCGATCCCAAAATTCTCGCCATAGTTAGTAAGGACATCGACCAATTCTTTTTGAGCTTCAGCTACTTGTGCGCCGCTTTTTGCAGCGGTTGAGAAGAAACTTGCAGTCTTCTTCCTTATCACATTGAAATAGACCTCCTCAGGAATAGTTTCTCGTGCCAACATCTCTTCACCAACCCGTTTTACTAGTCCCAGGTCTTTTTTTTCACCTTCAACCGCTTCGCTCCATCCACCTATTATACTTTTCGCAACCTCAACACCTCGGCTGAGGAAAGTATCCAGAGCAGATGTGATTACGTGATGGGCAGTTAAAACCGCATCACTTACTCCTTCGGTCATCCATACAGGAAGCTCACCACGTCTATCCTTATCCATGTCGAAGATGTCATCAAGGATTAAGGAAGAACCGTGCATACCTTCCACCGCAGCCGCGGTCTCAAGAATTTTCTCGTAATCTTCATCCCTTCCACCCGTAGCCCGCCATGATAAAATGGTGAGAACACCTCGTAATTGTTTCCCACCTACAATCTTCTCCGCTTCACCCTCATGATACTTCTCCCTTATCTTCTTTGTGACATCCTGCCTCGTCTGTTCCACAAAGACTTCTATCTCCTCTTTTTTTCCTTCTTTTTCCTTCTTCTCGGTCATTTATCTTCCACCAAACGGCGACCCTTTAATTTGACCCTTTAAATTATATCTTCTGATCACTGCATAGTGTCGCTATCAGTGATCTGCTAGATACACTATAATTTATATATACTAGATATATAAATATATTCTAGTGAACAAATAACATGGCGGAAGATAAAGAATCTAAGATGGTGATAACCGAGGAGGAGTTAGAGCGATTAATTACATTTGATGATGAGAAAAAGAAGTACATCGCGGCATGTCCGGTAGAGGATTGCGGAAAAGTTTACGAGATAGGCTCCAAGGGATTCGCTTTTGGTAACTTGAAGAGACATTTGACAAAAGAGCATGGAATCGTGATAACTTCGGGAGTTGAGGAAGGTATCTCCCCAGGGGAGAAGGGTATCTTTCAGCGAGTAAATCCAATCCCTATGAAGGTAAGGGAGCTTCTGACTGATTATGCTGGCATTGATGAAAAGGTTGCCAAAAAAATCGTCGAGCTATTAGAGAAGAATCCTGTTTTGACAGAGAACCCCAATAATCTATTCAATTTCCTGTCCAGAGCTAAAGGGATGGATCCTACTTTAGCCAAGAATATCGTTGATCTGGTTTTCTCTCAAGCTATGTATGAGCAGCAGATACAAGCAAGAGGTGGAACTATAACGCCTGTGATACCACAGTTCCAGGGATTAGGGTTCACTGGTATTACACCTATGACAGGTACTCCAGGTGGAGCTTTTCAGATAGGAGCACAACCCCAACCTCAGATAGCATATATCCCCAATCCCAGTGGTGGGATGACCCCTATTATCATTAATGTTCCACCACAATTTCCGCAAGGACCGGGGCAGTCTCCCCCTGCTCCTATTGTGCATATACCCTCTGTAATACCACCTACAAGTGATGATAAGTATCTCAAGTCTCTGGAGGATAGGTTGAAGGAGCTTGAGAGGTTAAGGGGTGGACCACCGGCTGGTGAGGAGAGAGGCACTGATATAGTGCGTAAAGTTCGTGAGCCGATTTTTGCTGAGGACGAACACGGAGATGTCCAAATCGATCCTAAAACGGGAAAGCCAATTATCCTTGATTACCGGGAAATTATTGAGGAGCCTGCTTTTATTGGAGCACCCACACCAATGGGAATGGTAGCACCACCTTCGGGAGGTGCGGGAAAAGATCCAGTCGGTCTCGCTATGGACATTTTAGAGAAAGCCAAGTCTATATTTGCTCCGGGAGGTGGTGGAGCAACAGGCAAGTCCGAAGTTGACGAGGAAAAAGTAATAATGAAGGCAACAGAGAAGGCAAGAGAAACAACGGAGACCAAGGTAAAAGAACTTAAGGGGGATATAGAGAAGTTGGAGGGTGCTACAAAGGGTATAGAGACTACAATAAGTAACAAAATGACTGAGATCTCGGACAATATAAAAAACATCCAGCATGAGGGCGAGAAGAGGCGGATAGCAGAAGAGGCTGCAAAAGAGACTTATGAGAAGCTGAAGCCATTTATCCCTACTCGTACCGAAGCGCCTCCAACAGGACTATCTCCACAGCAATTCGCCATGTCTCAGGTAAGAGAACTGGCAGGTGAAATCGTGACGAACGTTAGAGCTGGTTTTGAGAGCATAGGGGTGCGGCTAGATAGAATGGCCGATGCTCAGAAGGTATCTCAGATGGCAACTTCGATGCTTGCATCTGGAGTCCCTCCTGACCAGGTTGAGCGAATAATCTTTCAGTATATTAGAGCACAAATAAGCCCCGATTATGTTGCACAGGCTGATAGATACACGCGAGGTAGTATCGGTGAGACTGATAAAGCGGAATTCTTAAAAAGGATGAGGGATCGGGTGGCGTGATGGAGGGTCAGTAGTACATATGACAATTTTCTTGATTGTTCTATCAGGAAAGGGTGGCGTTGGTAAAAGCACTGTTGCCACCGCGATAGCGAGAAGTATTGCCATGCGAGGGATTAAAACAGGGCTTATAGATATGGATGTTGACTCACCCTCAATCCCCACAATTACAGGAACCAGTGGTAAGGATATAACCATTGGTAGTAGCCTGCTTGAACCCGCGATCTCTAGTGGGGTAAAGGTCTTTTCGATTGGCCACCTGATCCCTTCTGATGATACGCCTATCCTATGGGAAGGTACGAAAAAGGAAAAGTTCCTGCAGGATATTTTCAAAAGTTGCGATTTTAGCGACGTCGAGTTCTTAGTCATTGATATGCCACCTGGAAGTGGTGATGAACTATACGGTGTCAGTAACACACTCCAAACAGTCTCGGCTCTCGTAGTTACATTGCCCCAACAACTTTCTTTGGTAAGTGCAAAGAAGGTTGTAAGAGCTTTAAAGAAGTACAGTATCCCTATCTTGGGAATTATCGAGAACATGAGTGGTTTTCAGTGTAAGTGTGGTGAGACAGTATACCCCTTCAGACATGGAGCTGGAAAGATGCTTGCCGCGGCAAATGGCGTAGAATTCCTCGGCGAAATACCTATCATGATGGATGTGAGTAAGGAAGCTGACGAAGGGAGTGTCAATACAATAGTGCAGAGCGATGCTTTTAAAAATATCATGGACAAACTCACCAAAAAATTAGGGCTATCAAAAGCTGAAGAACCCACCCCTTCCGCTCCTATAACCGAGGCTGCGACTGGTATGAAAAAGGATGAGAAGGAGAAAGAGGGAGAAAAGGCGACTAAGGTGAAAGAGAAGAAGAAGAAAGGGGCCAGTGTTGGGAGAATAACAGCTACAATGACAGATAAAGACAAAACAGAAGGAAAGCCCAAACCATCAACCGAGGAAGTAACGAGAAAGGAAGTGGGTGAAGGTAAGGATAAGGAAGGTGATTAAAATGCTTGAAAGAAGCGGTGATGATATGCTGAAAGAAGCCCTTTCATGGGCAGTAAAGTTGTTAAATAAACGAATCAATGTGCATGAGCTGAAGAGGAAGTACAGCCCGACGGAGGATAGAACACTCATGCTAAAAATCCTCGGTAAGAATTTTGAATCGGGGTTGATAGTGGATATGGTTACTAAAGAGATTGTTCTTATGAACCCTGCTAATCTCCCCAAGGTTACAGTGAGTGCTGTCATGAGTGAAGACACATTTTGGCTTATGATAATGGGTAAGGTAACTCTAGCAGAGTGCTTCTTTGACCGAACTCATCCTATTGCTCTCGAGGGGGATGCAACACTCAGAGACATGAAGATATTTTCTACGCTAGAATTAGAATTGAGAGATGTATTCGCCGAAGTGTGGAAATGAGGAGAGAGAAAATGCACGGCTTTGAAGACTTTGTTTCGGGAATAAAGGATGTAAAAAAGGAATTTGGTATACTGAATGGCAAGATGGATGAACTCAATCAGCACGTAGCCGAGCTGATTGGTGCAACTAAGGATAATACCAAGGTAAAGGAGGAGCTGACAGTAGCAATCCGGGACCTCATCAGGGTTACAAAGGAGAGGAAAGGTTGATAAAATGGTTAAGTTGTTTGGAGTTTCGATACTGTCTTGGATAATCTTCACAATATCAGTATCTCTCTTTATTACCGGTATAGGCTGTACATTAGCTTATCCCTTTATGATGCATGAGCCACAGTCTCAATGGATATATCTCTTAGCATGGTGGTATTGGCTTTTAGCAGGGATAGTAGGTTGTTTGATATTTATTGCGTACTTTAAGTTCGTCGATCGTCGAAGTTAGGAGAAGAAAGGATGATAGATGTAAGCGAACTAAAGAAAAAGAGGATTGAGACCCGAAGGGAAATAATAGAGTTTCTTCGGATGAATAGAGGAAAAGCCTTTACACGTGATGAAATACACGTGAATACAGGACATGCCCCCGATTATATGAGACAACCTACGTTTGGTTTTGATAGCTACACCTTTGAAGATGGTTACTATTACTACAAATATAACAAGCTAATGGTCTTCTTCGTTTTAATTCCGATGGTTATTGGATTAATAGGGATATTGTTAAGAGGGGTGACATGAATGGATGAAAGAGAAAGGGAGAGGATAGCTGAACTCGTGAAAGAGGTACAAACGAATACCGCATTTGGCAGTGTTTCAAGCAAATACCTATGCCCTGAGCATAATTGCTTTCTCGTGTGTGATGCTGTTAGTATTGAACTACAAATAGGAGAAAAGAAATACCCTTATGCTTGCGATTATCGAGTATTATGGCGGTGCAACGAGTGTAATCGAACCATAGTTAAGGTTAGGGAAGATTAGGTGGTGAGGTGATAAGATAAACTTTAAATGCTTTCCCTTCTAATTTATTTATCACCGGGGAGAGATTCGAACTCTCGAGGGGGGAAGCCCCAGCCACTCCCAAGGTGGCTGCATTGCCAATTCCGCCACCCCGGTATCTTTTTATATAATATTGAGGGGGAAAATATGTGGGGAGTAATCGTAAGCGCGATTGCAGGATTTGTAGTAGGGCTGTTCACCTTTGCGAAATTTATAGCTGCACGTGTTAGCAAGGAGGACATGGAAGCGATTTTACTTCAGGCAGTTAAAGTAAACGAGGTATACCAAAAGGCTACACGTGAAGAGTCAGAGCAGGGGAAGGAGATAAGCCGCGAAGAGTGGGTAGAGATCGCAAAGGAAGGAGCTACTCTCGCCGGAATAATTTTGAAGGCTATCAAGAAATAGTGACTTCTCAAGGATCAGGACAAATAATAAGGCGACGAGCAAGGTACAAGGGACAAATAGTATCAATTAACCAATGCGTATTATGCAAAAAGATAAGGAGTTGCCCCTACGAAACTCTGATTGCAGGCGTGTGGTATCCTGTATGCGAAGATTGCGGTGATGGTCGTCATATATAATTAATGAAACTACAAGTGTTTATATTTGAGAGGGGGGTAATCCGCGCTTGTGAAGCGTGTGCGTGTAATGATGTGGATCCAGTATCGGTTGAGAAGTGCTGTAACAGGATCGCACGTTTGATAAGCTGGTATTCCTTTCCTTGAAAGTAATTAAAGTTGGATATGGAGAGTTACCATGAGGAGTAAATCCGCATGCTCCATATCCATAAGTATTTAAGTAGTGAGGGTATATAAAATAGTAGTTACCGTGAGGAGGTTAAGGTAAGATGAAGGTAAAGATAGAAGAGATTGATTTCGATGATGAAATATATCCAGGACAACAAATATCGCACGAGTCACTGTGTGTGGATTATTTTGGTAGGGAATCCCGTAAAAATTGGAATGTTTTTGGCGCGGAGGGAGATTTGTTCGATGGCGAAAAGAACTGAAGGGAAGGGCAAGGGAATAAGCGAGCATTCTCGCAGAATTATTTTTAGTAGTGAACACGATGATTGGACAACACCCCCAGAGAAATATAAAGAGCTTGATAATGAGTTCCATTTTGATTTTGATCCATGTCCCCTAAATCCGACATTTGACGGGTTAGAGATTAGTTGGAAGAAACGTAATTTCATCAATCCCCCCTACAGCAATATTGACGGTTTTCTAAGAAAGGGGTTGAAAGAATTAGATAATGGAAATGCGGATTTATTGGTTTATCTTATTCCAGCAAGAACGGATACAAAATGGTTCCATACATACATTTATCCTTATTTCAAGCGAGGACTCTGTGAGATCCGCTTTGTTAGAGGAAGAGTAAGATTCGGCAATGGCACAGGAGCAAAACACTCTGCTCCATTCCCAAGCATGATTGTGGTGTTTGACAGGAGAAATTATGCAAAAAATTAGCCAAGGTAAGAGAGCAAATCTAAATGGTCGGATATTAGAAGACCAAGTGATTGCTAGAATTAAATCGGAAGGGTATATAGAGGTTGATAAAAAAATGCAAACGTGTCTAAATTTAGATAACCATTCTGCATTAGCTGAGGGGAAGTATTTTATAAGACAGTTTAGGATTTGCGATAGCATTTATGGCAATCCATATCATACCGATATTCTTCTTCTTAACAATGTTTTTTCCAGAAAAAAATTGGCTATCGACATTAAATGGCAACAAATTAGCGGGTCGGTGGATGAGAAATTCCCCTATCTTGTCGAAAATATTAAAACTAAATTTCCCTGTCCCGCTATATTAATTCTTGATGGGAAGGGTTATAAAATTGGAGCATGGAAGTGGTTAAAAGGGCAAATTGATGATAAATTAATAGGTGTCTATAATCTTTCAGAATTTATAACATGGGTCAATTCTGGGAGATTAGAGTACCTATGAGTTACCGCCCGCACATTCACCACCCGCATGAGTAACCACCCGGCACCCGCAGACTCACCAGTACCTGATTTCTTTTGTCCAGACAAAGAGGAAGTGAAGGAAAAATGGAATGCACGTATGACAAGGAAGAGGATATCTTAAATATCCAGTTGAAGGAAGAGGGGTACTGGAAAAGTATAGAATTACCAAATGGCATAGTAATCGATATTGACAAAGATGGTTCGATCATAGGGATTGAGATTTTGAGAGCACGTGAAAACATAGAAGTGATGTAAATGGTGGTATTAGCAGAGCATGAGAAGCGCATGGTGATGAGGGCTTTGTACTTAGCAAGGAGGGAGTTAAAGCCCACATGGATAGAAGATGATATTAAAAACGTTTTACGTAGTTTGATAGGCGATTTCGGTTATAGAGCTACTCGTGATTTAGAGCCCGAGATATATCAATACGTCTTCGGACACCTAAAGCTGCCTAAACTGATAAGTGTTAAAGGGTTAGAGATAGAGTGGATTTGATGGGTTATATAATAGAAGAGCTTCTATTATAATAGAACCTCTTCTATTATTAAAGAAGATCCAACAAACTTGTTTAAGCCTAAATAACTCTATTAACCCTTTTTTTCGATGGCATACAACAGCTTAGGGATACTTATAATCAATTTGTTAGTAGTGATGAAGCTTAGGGTGTAACTAAAGTATGCGACATGAATGAAAGGCGTTCACCACATAAGTATTGTATATATCACAAACTCGGTGTTTTATCGGTGTATTTTAAAAGCTGTGAAGCCCTTCTTAGGTTTACCTTCCCTCCCCTTCAAGACCCCCGCCTTAGGCAGAGGTCAAGAGGGAAGGATAGGGGGTTTCAGCAATGTATTTAGAGGAAGACAATAATATAAAGCTTTCTACTTTTGGTGATAGCGGAGGCACCGCTTCTCGAAAGGGGGGCAAGATAGGTCAGGTTGTGCTAAAAGGGATAGAGGATTTTGTTAGAAAGGGAATTGTAGTCTTACCAGAGCGAATAAAGCCAGATTGGCTTAAAAACCACTATGAGCCCGCCAAAAGCGAGAATATAAGGGCAATTGATGTCCTTGCAGTGCCCGCTTTTTGTGAGGCAAATGGAAGGCAGCAGTTTGCAGAGGTGAAGGTAATCGAGGTTGAGGAGTTCAGTGAGGAGACAAAGGATGAGATACTCATGGAAGCAGTTAGGACTCACACAAAGGCGACAAGGGATCCCTACCATTCAGGTATCTGTCCAGATCAGACTTTTATAGTGCTTGCGGATAGGGAAGAGAAGGGTTACAGAATGAGGTTTAAGTACCAGAAGGGGCATAGAAGACCCCAAAATGGGCAGGGTAGTGAGTTTTGGATGGTCTTCAATAGGAGGCAGGGTGGCGCATTTATCCGTAAGAAGATATACGAGGTCTTTTGCACGTGGTTGGAGAAGCGGTGTATGGCGATTAAAGCGGCAAGTGAGAGGAAGGGGTTCACTCTATTTGGACCGATAGATAAGTGTGTGAAATTTGTCTCTGCACTCGCACGTAGTCTACAAAAGTTAGCGGATAGAATCAGTTATGTAACAAAGGAAGAGAAGCGTGCAGTTAGAGAATCGTGGACATTGATAAAGAAGGCAAAGAGGTTGGGTCTAAAGTTTGGTAGACGAGAAGACAGGGGAGAAGTTTGGGTGCCACCTGAGGAATGGTCCTACCCTGATGTCGTGTGGAAAAGATTATGTGGAGGAGCTGATATACAAGGAGTGGATTTATTGCGGTCTGACTTGGAGGCACTACTTAACGCACGTCCAACCACCTCAGTAAGGTAAGGGGTAAAGTTATGCAAGACCTGCTGCTTGAGAGGATGGAAAACTTCCTCAAGAGATATTACTGGCAGGATATAGTAGAGTTATCTATTGGATATCCTGAGAAGCGCAGCTTATGGGTGACATTTCCAGACCTCGATGTATTTGAACCAGAGCTTGCCGATATGCTTTTGGAGGACCCCGAATCGATAATAGATGCTACAACCAGGGCATTGAGGGAGATAAGTGTCCCGACGGGTGTAACGCTCGATGAAGCGTATGTGCGTGTTATTAAGAATAAGCGAATTGTTAAAATAAAAGAAATCAGGCATGAGCATATTGGTAAATTTATAAGTGTGGAGGGTGTGGTAACAAAAGCGACAGAAGTAAGACCGAGGATAGTAGAGGCGGCGTTTGAATGTCCCTTTTGCCACCATATCTTCACGGTTTCTCAGGGTGGTAGTCAATTCAAGGAACCAGTGGAGTGTGATCAGGAGAGTGGGGGATGTGGTAGAAAAGTTCAGCGCTTCAAACTTGATCTCGACAAATCCAAATTTATCGATGCACAAAAGATAAGGGTTCAGGAGTCGTTAGAGGAGTTACGAGGTGGTGAGATACCGCAGGCTATTGATGTCGCATTGGAGTCAGACCTCACCGGAATGGTCACAGCAGGGGATAGAGTAATCATAAATGGTATCCTTCGCTCATATCAGAGAACATCAGTACATGAAAGAACGCCCTTTTTTTCAATCTACTTTGATGCGAATTCAATAGAGAAGAGAGAGCATGAATTTGAAGAGATCGTGATAACCGATGAAGATAGAAATGAGATCTTGAAGCTGAAGGAGGATCCTTTAAGCTATGAAAAGTTTATACGAAGCATAGCACCCTCGATTTATGGCTTTGAGGAGATAAAAGAGGCTCTTGTTCTGCAGTTATTTGGCGGTACACCAAAAAAGCTACCTGATGGGATGATAATAAGGGGAGATATTCACATGCTTCTCGTTGGCGACCCGGGAATAGCTAAGTCGCAACTACTTGCCTACCAAGCGAGAATAGCCCCTCGCGGTTTATATACCAGTGGTAAAAGCTCTACCGCAGCGGGTCTTACTGCAACGGTAGTTAAGGATGAATTTGGAGAGGGAAGATGGACCTTAGAAGCAGGGGCATTAGTGCTTGCCGATAAGGGTGTAGCGGCGGTTGATGAGATAGATAAGATGAAGAAAGAGGACAGGGAATCTCTTCACGAGGCACTCGAGCAGCAAACAATTTCGATAGCAAAGGCGGGGATAGTGGCGAGTTTAAATTCAAGGTGTAGCTTATTAGCTGCTGCAAATCCAATGCACGGGCACTTCGATAAGTATGAGCCACTTGCAGATCAGATAAATATGCCACCCACGTTATTGTCGCGGTTCGATCTCATTTTTATGCTGATGGATAGACCGAATGAGGCAGCAGATGAGGTTACTGCTGAGCACGTATTGGATCTTCATTACGCGGGTGCGTTACTAGCAAGGGGATCAGAGGGGGAAGAACCTGAAGTTTTTGACAGAATTAAACAGAATATAGAGCCTGAGATCCCCCCATTGATGTTCAGGAAGTACATAGCATACAGTAAAAGGAATGTGATACCAGTATTATCAGGGGATGCGAGGAAAAAAATAAAAGACTTCTATATTGGTATTCGACATGCAGGTAATGATGATGATGCTCCAGTCCCGATAACAGTTCGTCAGCTTGAATCGGTGGTTCGATTAGCAGAGGCTAAAGCACGGGTT